>JADMIO011398557.1_pt1 | contig 128005 bp, 101 predicted proteins | sample 8958161 | NCBI WGS metagenome assembly JADMIO01 (sample SAMN16585339, study PRJNA669376) | soil metagenome | isolation source: Crop rotation soil | place: USA: Cullars Rotation, Alabama | collected 2011
GCCGCGACTTCAAGTCACGTGAATTCCAAGCTTCGGATCCCACTGTGCTGGAAAGTCCCGATCACGGCCGCTTCATCCTTTACGGCGCCAGCCCCCGCGCCACCATCGGCATGATCGAGGCGGGACGGGCGCTCGCCTTCCTGCGCGGCCGCGACTATGTGGTGCCGGAGGACGTCACGGACGTGGCGCCGGACGTGCTGCGCCACCGCGTCATTCCTTCCTATGAGGCGCTGGCTGAAGGCGTCACCGCCGACAGCATCGTGCAGGACATCATGCGGGCGGTGACACCGCCGGAAAGAGTGCTGGAGAGCCATGCCCGCGCCGCCGCAAGCGTCTGAGGCGCTTCTCGCCCGCCTCGACCTGACCATCGCGCGGCGACTGGAAGGCCTGCTGCAGGGCGATCACAAATCGCCGTTCCGCGGCGCCGGCCTCGACCTGGCCGACCTGCGCGAATATCAGTTCCATGACGATGTCCGCCGCATCGACTGGAACGTGACGGCGCGCACCCAGGTCCCGCATGTGCGCGAATATATCGAGGACCGCGAAGTTACCGCCTGGTTCCTGCTCGACATGAGTCCCTCGATCGATTTCGAGTCGGTGAGCGTCTCCAAGCGTGCGGTGCTGACCGAGTTCACCGGCATCATGTGCCGCTTCCTGTCGCGGCGGGGCAATCGCATCGGCGCCCTGCTCTTTTCCGGCGGTGTTGACCGGCAGATCCCGGCCCGGGGCGGGCGGCGCCAGACCCATGTCATTCTCGACGCCATGAACCGCTATCGCGACACGCGGCCGGTCCCGACCGACCTGGCGCGCGCCCTCGCCGACACCGGACGGATGATCCGCCGCCGTGCCTTGATCTTCGTGGTTTCGGACTTCATCACGCCGGAAGGCTGGCAGAAGCCGATGGCGCAGCTCGCCGCCCGGCATGACGTGGTGGCGGTGCGCCTGGTCGATCCCTTCGAGATCCGCATGCCCAACCTGGGCCTGATCACCTTCCAGGATTCAGAAACCGGCGAGCAGCTTTTCGTCGACACCCACGATCCCGGCTTTCGCCGCCGCTTCGCCGACGCCGCCGAGGCGCGGGAAGCGGCGTTGCGCGCCGTGTTCGACGGCGCCGGCATCGACGCCGTGGAAATTTCGACCGAAGATGATGTCGCCGATGCCGTGCTGCGTTTCGCCGACATGCGCAAGCATCGCGCCAAGATGAATGCAGGGGCCGCGTCATGAACGACCTGATCGCCAAGTTCAAGCAGATCCCGTGGTCGCGGGCCACCGACTTCGTGCCCGGGATCAGCTTCCAGTGGCCCAGCTTCCTGTGGCTGCTGCTGCTGGTGCCGGCCATGGTGGGTGCCTATGTCTGGCTGCTGCGCCGGCGCAAGCAGGGCGTGCTGCGCTATGGCAATCTGGGCCTGCTGAAGCAGGCGATGGGCCCGGCCAACTGGCGCCGGCATTTGCCGCCGGCCCTGCTTCTGGGCGCGCTCACCCTCCTGCTGCTGGCGGTGGCCCGGCCCAGCGCGCTGGTCTCGCTGCCTTCGCACCGCGCCACGGTGATGATGGCGATGGATGTTTCCGGCTCGATGCGGGCCGCCGACGTCAAGCCCAGCCGCATCGAGGCCTCGCAGAAGGCGGCCAAGGAATACATCAAGGAGCAGCCCAAGGATGTGGTGATCGGCATGGTCGCCTTTGCCGGCGTTGCCTTCCTGGTGCAGACCCCGACCACCGATCGCCAGGCGCTGGATACGGCCATTGACCGCTTCGAGCTGCAGCGCGGCACCGCGGTGGGCAACGGCATCCTGGTCTCGATGCAGAGCCTGTTCCCGCAGGAGAGCTTTCCCATCAGCAGCTTCAACAATGGCGGCTATGGCGGCGGCGGTGGCGGCGGCGGCTATGGCGGCTATAGCCGCTTCGGACGTACCAGCGGCAGTTGCGGCCGCACCGAGGACAGCGGCAACGGCAATTACGGCCGCCCGCTGGGCCAGGCCGGCGGCGCCCCGCCCAAGAAGCACGTGCCGGTCGAGCCGGGCACCTACAAGAATGCCGTCATCATCCTGATGACCGACGGCCAGACCAATTCGGGCTGCGATCCGATCGAGGCGGCGCGGCTGGCCTCCGAGTATGGGGTGCGGGTCTATACCATCGGCTTCGGCACGTCCCGCGGCAACGATGTCAGCTTTGGCGGCTTCTCGATGCGCGCCCAGCTGGACGAAGACTCGCTGAAGAAGATCGCCGACATGACCAAGGGCAAGTATTTCCATGCCGCCAGCGCCGACGACCTGAAGGCGGTCTATAGCCTGCTCACCAAGCAGCTGGTGATGGAAGTGAAGGAAATGGAGATCTCCAGCTTCTTTGCCGCTGCCGCCGCGCTTCTGATGGTTGTGGCCGCAGGCCTGTCGGTTGCCTGGTTCGGACGCATCTTCTAGCCCCCGCGCGCCTTTTGTAGGTCGGCACCCTACAGCGGAATTAGGCGCCGGCGTCTCACCCCGGCGCAGGTCCCCGGCCTAGAGTGCGGCGGGGAGCGTCGGGGGAAATATCATGCGGGTGGAAAGCCACAGCCGAGCCATGGCCTTGTCTCGGCTCATGGCCATCGTGCTTTTGTCGATCGTGGTTTTGGCAGTCTGTTCCTTCGCCAGCGACGTGCTGGCGTTCTGACGACTGCAGGAAGCCGGGGCGAATGACCGCTTCCGGCTGGAAGCGGTCATTCGTGACCCAATTGGAACTAGTTGCGGGGCGTCGAGGCCGCGCCGGCGACCGCGCCGGTTCCGCCACCGATCGCCGCGCCAACCGCAGCGCCCGGCGCGCATCCGACCGGAAGCGTCACGAGACACCCGATCGCCGCGCCGATGCCGGCACCGGTGGCGCCGCCCGCCAAGGCGCGAGCGCCCGGATCGGGGTGCCAGCGGCCCTCCACGTAATAGCCACGGTCATCGGAGGGGTCGGCGAGCCAGTGAATATGCTCATCATGCTGATGGGCGGTGTACCAGTCGGAATTGTAGTAGGTGATCGGCGCGGTCGGCCCATAGGCATACAGCCGATGCACGCGCCAGCAGTCGCCGGCCTGGTTGCAGGCGACATATGTTCTTTCGACGGTTTGGGCGCTGGCGGGCACCATCAAGGTAGCGCCCGCAACAGCGAGCAACGAACTCAGACCAAGGGCGATGTGGAACCTTTTCATGTGTCACCTTTCATTGCAGGCAGTCGCTTCCGACAGCTTTTCCGTGTGGGCATTAACGGGGCAGGCAGACGATTGTTCCGGTCAAGACGGGCCGGGCCGTGTTCCAATCGCTAAGGCGAATGGCGCATCCGGCGCCGATCTGCCGTCCACGCCGGCAGGAACAGGAACGGCGCTTGTCGGGAATGAAGCCTGGGATCATTCCGCCGGCTGGGGCAGGAGCGTCGCGTTCATCGCCGGGCGGGTTTGACGTTTTTTCAGCCACATCGTCACGCCGGTGACGACAAAAATCGCGGGCAGAAAGCCGGAGAGAAAAACCAGAAAGCGCCACACAGGTCCCAGCATCCCCTGATGCAAGGGCCGTTGCCAGGCCATGAAACTGCCGGACGGGTCCCGGATTTCCATCACCTTGCCCCTTAGCGGATCCACAGTGGCAGAAGCATTCACCGCGCCATGGCTGAGGAAGCTGACGGTGACAGGCTGGTTTGGCCGGGGCGGCATTGTCACGCTGCGCAAAACCATGTCCGGCGCTGCGGCCATGACCAGCGCGACGGCCTGATCGGCAGTGATGGCTGTCGCGCCGGACAGAGGCTCGACTGTTCGCACGGGCCGGGCGCCCCTGCCGGGCATGCCCATCACTTGCGGCCAAGCCAGCGCCATGCCGGAAAAGCTGACGGCAATGAAGACGGCATACATCCAGATGCCGATCATGCCGTGCAACTCGCGATGGAAGCGCAAGCCCCTGGCCTTGCGCCGGACAAGGAAGGCGTTCTTCCACTGACCTGCCTTCGGCCACCACAGGACAATTCCGGTGGCGCCGAGAAGCACCATCGCCAGTCCCAGCCAGCCCACAAAGCGGCGCCCGGCCTGCGCCATCAGGAAGTTTCCGTGCAAGCGATGCGCAAAGGCCAGGACCGGCGGCAGCGACGCGGGACCAGTGCCCAACACGCTTCCTGAAACCGGATCAACATATATCTGGGTTGCGGAAGCCCGGCCCGGCCCGACTGCCGTGCCGATGCGCACCAGGGCAGGCTCGCCGGCTTCGCCGGACGGCGTCACGGTTGCGGGACCGCGCGCGTCCGTGGAGGCGCGCGCGGCAGCAATGATCCTGTCCAGCGGCAACACTTTGCCTTGCGCCATGGCACGCGGCGGCGGCGCCAGGAACCGCGCAATGGCGTCATCATAGACCAGCACACTTCCCGAAAGCCCCAGCGCCGCCAGCAACAGGCCGAGGACCAGCCCGATCCACATGTGAAGCTGGAAGAGCAACTTGCGAAGCGTGGCGAAGCGCATGGCGAATTCCATCGGCGCCCGCCTGGCGGCGGACGCGGTTGCGGTTTGCGGTCGACCTGGCTGGCTTTCCGCCGGAGGGCGTTGGGCGGCTTGGCCGGAGAATTCAGGGCGGGCCCTGAATTTCCCTGCTCTTCTATCCTGCAGAATGATCTATTGCAAGTAAGTCGCAAAATCATTATCAAGATAAAAGGCGCGAAAAGTCCGTGCTTCCGCGCCCGTCTGCCGACGGGCGCCAGCCCATCGCGGGCGGCGACGCAATCGCCGGGTTCGCCAATCAGCGCGCCGTCCAGCCGCCGTCTATCAGGTAGTCGGTTCCGGTGATGAAGCCCGCTTCCTCGGAGCAGAGGAAGCAGGTAATGGCGCCCACCTCCTCCACCCGGCCCCAGCGGCCGACCGGAATGGATTCCAGGAACTGCCTGTTCTTCACCGGATCGTTCATCAGCACGGCGTTCATCGGCGTGCCGAAGGGGCCGGGCGACAGGCCGTTGACGGTGATGCCGTCTGCCGCCAGCTCCAGCGCCAGGGCGCGGGTGAAGCCCAGCAGCGCGGTCTTCGCCGAGGAATAGGCGGTGCGCCCCGGCAGCGAGATATGCGCCATGATCGAGGTGAGGTTGATGATGCGGCCATAGCCCGTGCCCTTCATGCCCGGCACGAAGGCGCGGCAGGCCAGGAAGGTGGAGATGATGCTGGAATCCAGCACGCTGCGGAATTCGGCCAGGGAAAAATCCACCAGGTCCTTGCGGATATTGGTGCCGGCGCTGTTGATCAGGATCTGGGGCCGCGGGGCCCACGCCTCCACCTGCTTCTGCAGCCTTGCCACCTGGTCCTCGTCGGTCATCTCGGCGGTGAAGGTGGCGACGGCGGCGCCCCTGGTGGCGAGCGCGGCGGCGACTTCGTCCAGCTTGGCCTGGTTGCGGCCGACCAGGGCGATGGCGGCGCCGGCGCCGGACAGGGTATGGGCCATGGCTTCGCCCAGCCCGCCGCTGCCGCCCACGATCACCGCCGTTTTCCCGCCGAGATCAATCTTCATGGCCTGCCTCTGAAATTTGCGGGCGGACGATAAGGCGCAACAGCGCAAAAGCAAAAGGGCCGGCGTCGCCGCCGGCCCTTTCGGTCTTTTTTCGGCTTGTCTCAGCCGCCGCCGTTGGAGGCGACCAGGCTGAACCCGCCCGTGGGCGGCGACATGGGGAAGCTGGGCGTCAGCACCGTGGTGTTGACCAGGCTGGAAGGCCCGCCCAGCAGGGTCGCAGTGGTATTGTTCGACCCATCCTGCCAGAGCAGGTCGCTGAAGCCGTTGCCGTCCACATCCTCGGCGCCCTTGAGCGTGAAGGTGCCGCCCGGATTGGCGATGGTCTTGGTGCCGGTGCGGGTGTCGCCATACATGAACCAGACCACGGCATTGCCCGCGGCGTTCTTGAACAGGACATCGCTGAAGCCGTCGCCGTTGAAGTCGCCCGAACCGATGGCGGTCAGGCCCGGCGCCGCCAGTACCGGCGGGGTGTTGGTGACGTTGATGCCATCCATCAGGGTGACTTCGACCGCCTTGGTGGTGGCATTCTGCCAGAGAATGTCGCTCTTGCCGTCGCCATTGAAGTCGCCGGCCGAGATCACCTTCCAGGCAGCGCCCGGGCTGGCGACCGTGCCGCTGGCGGCATTGTTCACGGTGCCGACAGCGTCGCTCGAGTCGGTGTTGAGGGTGATGATCTCGACACTGCCGGAGATGTTCTGCAGCAGGATGTCAGAGGCGGCATCGCCGTTGAAGTCGCCGATAGCGACCGCCTTCCATTGCGGCGTGAGCCCGCCATTGACGGTGACATTGAGGTTGGGTGAGGCGACAGGAACCGGATTGGTCAGGTCGGTGATGACCTTGAGATCGCCGGTGATGTCCTGCAGCAGGACGCCCGCCTGGCGCGCGATGGTCGGATCGTCCGGCGTGAACTGGCCGGTGCCGATGAGTTTCCAGTTGGAACCGAGACCGGTGATGCTGATCGGATTGGGGCCAGCGCTGCCATCGGGATCGCCGGAGCTCAGCACATGGAGCTCGATGTCGCCGGTGGAAGCGTCCTGGAAGAACAGGTCGCTGTAGCCGTTATTGTCGGCGTCGGCGACATGGGAGGGTGCCAGGAACTTCAATCGTTCCACAGCGATGCCCGCATCCACGACGCCATCCGGACCGCCCAGAACAGCGAAGCTGTTGGCAGAGCCGGTCACGAAATAGGAGGGGTCGCTTTCCATCCCATAATAATAGGCGACATCGGTGCCGTTGCCGCCACTCAGCGTGTTGATGCCGCCATGGCCATAGAGGATGTCGTTGCCGTCGCCGCCGGTCAGCGCATTGTCGCCGTCATCACCGATCAGCGTGTCGTTGAAGTCCGAGCCCGTGACATTCTGGATGTTGGCCAGCGTGTCATCGCCGTTGCCGCCGCCGCTGGACGAGCCTGTCATCAGGCTGACGACCAGGCCGTCCGTGGTGCCGCCGGAATAGACCACCGTGTTGTTGCCGCCCGCGCCGTCCAGGACGTTGTTGTTGGCATCGCCGGCCAGCGTGTCGTCGAAAGCCGTGCCGGTGATGTTCTCGATGCCGTTCAGCGTGACATTGCCAAAGTTGGTGATCGCCTGCGGGCCGCCTTGCAGGTTGAGGTCCACGGTGATGCCCGCGCCGCCGGCCGAGAAGTCGGCAGTGTCGCCGCCGGCGCCATTGGCGCCGCCGGTCAGGGTGTCGCCGCCCGCGGTGGCGACCAGGATGTCATCGCCGGCGCCGCCGTCGATGACATTTTGGCCGGAATCGCCGGTCAGGACGTCGTCAAAGCCCGAGCCCACCAGATTCTCGAAATTGGTGGCTGTGGTCTGGCCGGCGCCGGCGGCGGTCGTATAGGAGACCGCGCCAACCTGGTTGATGGTGTAAGTGACGCCGCTGACGGTGACGGTGTCGAATTCCAGCGTGTCGCCGGTGATGTGCGCCCCGCCATCCAGCGTGTCGGTGCCGGCGCTGACATGCATGATATCGTCAAAGGCCGTGCCGGTATGCGTGTCCGGACCGGGCGTACCGAAATATTCCTCGCCGCCATTGATGGTCAGGCTGGCGGTGTCATTGCCGCTCAGTGGGCCGCCCGTGCCGGTGTTGCCATTGTCGTTGACCGTGAGCGACAGGGAAGTGTTGTGGGTGGGCGTATTGACGTTGTCGAAATAGTCAACCGTGCTGGTCCCGTCGCTGTTCAGCAGCGCGTTGATCTGGGCCACGGTGCCGGTGAGGGTCACGGTGCTGGTGCCGCTGCCGCCGACGAGCACGGTGGTGCCGCCAGCCGTGACGGTCAGCGTGCCTTCGCCGACAGCGAGCGTGGCGGTGACGTTGCCGGCGCCCGCATCGACGTCCGAGATCGACAGGCCATTGTTCTTGAAGCTGTAGGTCGACTGCTCGTTGATCGAATAGCTGAGGGGGGTGATCGTGGCGACCGGGGCGTCGTTTACCTCGGCGACGCTGACGGTCTTGGTGCCGGCATTGCTGTTTGCAAAGCCGTCATTGACCTGGAAGCTGATGGTGCGGTTGCCGGTGTTCGGGGTGTTGCTGGTGTCGGTGTAGGTGACCGATTCCAGCGCCGTCTGGTAATTCGCCAGGCTGGAGCTGCCGCTGAGGGTCAGGACGCCGGTGAGGCTGTTATAGATGCCGCTGATGCCGTTCTGGTTGACGAAATTCAGCTGGTCCTCGCCGGTCTGGAAGCCGCCGGTGATCGACACCGTGGCGCCGGTCAGGTTCGGGCTGTCCACGTCGGTGACGGTGACGCTGCCATCCACCACGATCGCCACCTGCTCCTGGGCCGCGGTCGTGCCGACCGAGGTCGTGACCACCGGCGCGTCATTCACGGCGGCGACACTGACCGTCTTGGTCCCGAGATTGCTGTTGAGGGTGCCGTCATTGGCCTGGAAGCTGACGGTGCGGTTGCCGGTGTTCGGGGTGTCGCTGGTGTCGGTGTAGGTGACCGATTCCAGCGCCGTCTGGTAATTCGCCACGCTGGCGCTGCCGCTGAGGGTCAGGACGCCGGTGAGGCTGTTATAGATGCCGCTGATGCCGTTCTGGTTGACGAAGTTCAGCTGGTCCTCGCCGGTCTGGAAGCCGCCGGTGATCGACACCGTGGCGCCCACCAGGGTCAGGTTGTCGGAGTCGGTGACGGTGACGCCGCCATCCACAGCGATCGCAATCTGCTCCTGGGCCGCGGTCGTGCCGGGCGTGGTCGTGACCACCGGTGCAATGTCCATCGGAACGGTGGGCGTGAAGACCATGGTCGCCACGTTATAGGTGCCGTCGGCGAACTGGAGGAACTCGATGCCGGACACCGTGTCGGTGCCGTCGCGGCCGACGGTGTTGTCGGTGACGGTGCCGGTGCTGAAATTGTTGGGCAGTGCAACGGTATATTGGGCATAGTTGCCGGAATAGACGGCAGTATCGATGCCGGCGCCGCCATCGATGGTGTCGTTGCCCTTGCCGCCGGTGAAGCTCTCGATCCCGACGCCGCCGGTCAGGGTGTTGTTGTTGTCATTGCCGATCAGGGTGGCGGGATCGCCATTGCCCAGCATGCTGGCCGAATTGAAGCCGGTCAGGGTGTTGTTCTGGCTGTTGAAGGTAAAGGTGTTGGCGCCCAGGTTGATCACCACCGTGTCGGTGTGGCTGCCCTGCACGACATTGTCGGTGAAGACGAAGGTGTTGTTGCCCGTGCCCTTGAAGGTGTTGTCCTTGATGGTGACGTCGCTGAAGGGCGTGAATTCATTGACGGTGAGGTTGAGCGCACCCAGGCCAACCGTGAACTTGTTGTTGGTGATGGAAATGTGGTTGCCCGAGGCCTCCACCGTCAGGGGAGCCGTGCTGGTGGCGGTGAGCTGGACGATGTTGCCGTTGATGTTGGCGGTACCGTTGGAGGCCCCGAGATTGGGCGTGTTGTAGTCCCAGGTATCAGCCAGCAGCGTGACGGTGCCGGAGATATTGCCCTGCACGATGTTGCCGTTGAGGGTGGCGGTCTTGGTGCCCCAGAGAGCGGAGCCGTCATGGCTGGAATCGTCGTTGGGGACGGTGGCGCTGGCATTCAGCCGGACATTCACCGCGCCCTTGGACGGCTGGATGATGTTGCCATTGACGGTGGCGATGGCGTTGCCGCGCGTGGGGCCGACGCCGCCCTTGGCGATGGCATCCAGGAAGATGTTGTTCATCACCTTGTTGGGCGAGATGATGTTCCCGCTCGCCACGACGGTGGCGTTGCCGCCATTGCCCTGCACGCCGGTGCCGACCCCGAGGCCGCCCAGGCCGCCCGTGGCGTTCAGGGAAACCAGCACATCATTGCCCGCCGGGGCGTTGAAGATGTTGCCGTTGAAGGTGATGCTGGCGTTGCCGCCCTTGCCGCCGCTGCCATTGGGCAGGCCGCCATCGCCGCCTTCCTGGCCCGTGGCGTTCACCGTCAGCGAGTCGGCGCCGATCTTGCCGTTCTGGGTGAAGATCGCGTCGGAGCCGTTGGCGCCGTTCTGGCCGGGCCCGCCGTTGGCGGCCTTGGGAAAGGTGATGTTCGTGATGGTCATGGCGATATCCCCTCGAGTCTGACGCCGGCACGGATGAAATCCGGGCCATCGTGTTCGCGGGGAGTCTCATTATGAAACAGTTTGCAGTGCAAGGGCCTTTTCAGCCCTCCGGCGATGAAAAGATCGCGACAGCGCAAAAAAATCAGGAAAACCGCCGCGTTAGGCAGTTAACCACGTTTCGAGGAAACCGGTTCCTGTGTGCAACTAGGGTTCGCGCAGACTCTCGTCGGCGATCTTCAGCACCGGATTAAGGATGTAGCGCGCGATGGACTGGCGGCCGGTCTTGATCTCGGCGCTGGCGACCAGGCCGGGCTTGAGGTGGATGCCGCGGGCCGTCAGGGCCGGCAGCGCATCGGTAATGCGCACCTGGACGCGATAGACCGGGCGCGACGTTTTCTCCTCGTCCTTCTGCACGATGGAATCAGGACTGATTTCGGTGAGCACGCCTGTGACGGTGCCGAAGCGCTGGAAGGGATAGGTCTCCAGCTTTATCCGCACCGTGTCGCCCAGGCTGAGAAAGGAAATGTCGCGCGAGGGCGCCATCGCCTCGACATAGAGAGCGGCGCCGTCGGGCACCAGCGTCACCAGGGTTTCGGCCTCGCGCAGCACCGAACCGATCGAGCGGTCGGCCACTTCCTGCACCGTGCCGTCCACCGGAGCGGTAAGCTCGGTGAATTCCCGCATCCTGTGCGCCTTGTTGAGGGTCTCGGTCGCCTCGGCAAGCTGCTGGCGGGCCTCCACCAGCTGCTGGTTGTGGTCGGCACGCCACTTCTCGATGAAGGCGGCGCGCTCATGCTCGACCTGGCCGCGCTGGTTCGACAGGCGCTGGACCTCGCCCTGGGTGTTGCGCAGGCGATTGTTGGAATCGATCAGGCTGCTCTGGGCGCGCAGCACGTCGAGCGTGGCGGCGGCCTGCTGCTGCTTCAGCCGGTCCTGCATCGCCATCACCTGGCTGGCGACGCCGACCTGGGCCTGGATGCCGGGCAGCACGTCACGGTTGGCGCGGATCTGCGAATCGATCTGGCCCAGCTGGCTTTGGCGCTGGCTGGTTTCCGCCTGATAGTTGCTGAGTTCCTGGGCGTAGATCTGGACCTGGGTGAGGCGTTCGGGCGAGGGATTGGCCCCGGCGGTGAAGCTGCGGCCGCTGAGCTGCGCCTCCAGGCGCTCGGCCTGGGCGGTGAGAGACGTCACCTTCTGCTGCAGCGAGGCGACATCGGCCTCGGCGAAGACCGGATCGAAGCGCGCCAGCACCTGGCCCTTCACGACATGATCGCCGGCCTGGACATTGATCGAAACGACGCGCGAGGTGGTGAAGGGCTGCATCACCAGCATGGGATCGCGGGTGGCGACCTTGCCCTGGGCGACGACGATGCGATCGACCTGGCCGATCACCGACCAGATCACGGCGAACACCAGCAGCGTGAGGAAGACATAGAGCGCCGCATGGGCGGAAAAGGGCACCCGCGCTTCCTCGATTGCGGTGGCATCGGGCTTGAAATCGTTGGCCAGCTTTTCGAAGGAAGAACTCATGCCGTCCTCGCCTGCTGCTGCGACCACAGCGTGTGATAGACGAAGTTGCGGGCGATCAGCTCGTCATGCTTGCCGACATCGTTGATGGCGCCATTGTCGAAGACGATGATGGCGTCGGACTCGCGAATGGTCGCCAGCCGGTGGCTGATCACGATGGTGGTGCGGCCCTTGGCGATCTCCTTGAGATTCTTCACCACCACGGCCTCGCTTTCGGGGTCGAGCGCGCTGGTGGCCTCGTCGAAGATGATGATGCGCGGCTGGCGCAACAGGGCGCGGGCGATGGACAGGCGCTGCTTCTGCCCGCCGGAAAGATTGACTGCGCCTTCCTCGAGCTCGGTATCATAGCGCTGCGGCAATTGCTGGATGAACTCATCGGCACCGGCCATGCGGGCCGCCCGCACAACATCCTCGAAGGAGGCGGTGGGATCGCCCATGCGGATATTGTCCTTGACCGTGCCCCGGAAAAGGAACGGTTCCTGCGGCACCACGCCGTTCTGGGCGCGCAGATGGGCAAGGTCGATGTCCTTGATGTTGTGGCCGTCGATGCGGATGGCGCCCTCGCCCACCTGGTGCAGGCCCTGCAGCAGGTTGGAGAAGGTGGTTTTTCCCGAGCCGCTGCGGCCGACGATCCCGACCATGGCGCCGGCCGGAATGCGCAGGGAAACGTCGCGCAGCGCCGGACGGTCGGTGTTGGGATAGCGGAAAGTGACCTTTTCGAACTCGATGGCGCCGGAAAGAACGGGGGTGAGGCCGCGCTGACCGATATTTTCCTGCGGGCGGTTCATGATCTCGCCCAGCATTTCCACGCTCATCAGCACTTCCTGGTAATTGTTGAGCAACCCGATCATCTGAAGGACGGGCGAGATGACGCGGCCGGAGAGCATGTTGAAGGCGACCAGGCCGCCCACGGTGAGGGTTCCGCCAAAAACCAGAAAGGTGCCGGTCACCACGATGGTGACGGTGAGCGCCTTTTCGATGAAGGACGAGAAAGTGTTGGCGGCAAGCGTGATCTTGCCCACCTTGACATAGGTGTTGATGGCGTCGGCGGCGGCATTGTCCCAGGCTTCCTGGCGCCGCGGCTCGAGGTTGAGCGACTTGACGGTGCGCATGCCATGGACGCTTTCCACCAGCAGCGACTGGCGTTGCGCCTCGGCCTGGTAGAGATGGCGCAGGCGCCGGCGATAGGGCCTCAGCATGGCGGCGATGACAAGGCCCAGAAGCGCCGTCACCGCCAGCACCACCAGGGTCAGCTTGACGCTGTACCACAGCAGCAGCGGCAGGAAGACCAGCAGCGCCGGCAGGTCGAGCAGGGTCGAGAGCAGGCGGCCGGTAAGGAATTCGCGGATCTGGGTGCCCTGCTGCATGTGCTTGGTGACGACGCCGGCGCGAGCCTGGTCGAAGAAGCTGATGGGCAGTCGCATCAGGTGGCGGAAGGTGGTCTGGGCCAGCCGGATGTCGATGCGGCTGGCGACATTGAGCACGAAATAGCCGCGCAGCCAGTTGAACACCGAATCGAACAGGATGGCGGCGGCAACGCCGATGCCGATCACCACCAGGGTGGAAATGGAGAGATAGACCAGCACCCGGTCGATCACCAGCTGGAAGAAGATCGGCACCGCCAGGGCCAGCACATGCATGGCCAGCGCCGCCCCGATGATGTTGGCGAGCAGGGTGCGCTGGCGCCAGAATTCGGGCCCAAACCAGCGCAGGCCGAAACGGTCATCGCTCTCGCCCGCCTTGTAGATGCGCTTGAGCAGCACCGCCTCGCCGTTCCAGTAGGAGAGGAACTTGTCCTTCGGGACAGCGAAGAGATTGGCTTCCGGCACCAGCGGGTTGAACAGCACCACCTGTTCCGGTTCGCCTTCCTTGCGGGCGGCATTGCCCACCTTCACCACCACGAACCAGGCGCCGGTGTTGAGCCGCACCAGGAATGGCGTCAGCTTCTGGGAGCTGCAGACTTCCTTCCAGTTGGATTTGTGCAAGGCCGCCTTCATGCCCTCGGCGCGGGCGATGCGCACGATCTCGCGCCCGTCCGCTTCCTCGGGCTTGGCATAGAGATGCAGCAGCCGGGTCAGGCTCCAGTCCAGCCCCATATGGCGGGCAACCGACGCCAGCGCGCGCAGCCCGCTCTGGCCGGACGGGTCCGCGGCGGCAATTTCCGGCTGTTTGGAATCCGGGCTTGGATCAGCCTTGGGTTCGGTCTTGAGGTCGGGAGGACCTTGCATCCTGAGACTCATGGAAAGGGCGGCCTTGTTGGCGCCGGTTCAGCAGGCTTGGCCTGCGTCGCCGGTTGCGGGGGCGGGGAAGAAGCCTGGGCTTGCGGCGGCTGCGGCGCCGCCGACGGTTGCGGCTGCGGCGGCCATTGCGGCGGCGGCGCCGCCTGCGTTGGCGATGCAGCCTGTCCGGGGGACGGCTGGCGCTGGCGGCCGATTGCCTGCACCGCTTCCAGCACTTTCTCGGAAGAGCGCATGAATCCGTCCGTCCCCATCACGACGCGATGTGTCAAAATGGGACGCGGATTGCCATTGGCATCGGTCTCGGTCGGGGAATAGGTGAAGAGGTCCAGACGGACCACGCCCCCGATAATCGAGATTCTGCCGATTCCGTCGCAGAAAATCTGTTGTTCCATAGCGCCTCGGCCCCGGAATGGGACAGCTTCAGGCAGAGCGGTTCAAAAGACGGGCCAGCCCGTCCTCATGAACCGGCCCTGCCCGCCTTTCTAATACAGCGAGCCGCGCGGCTGTGCGAGTCGGGGGCCCAGAGGCGTGGTGGGGAAGGTTGCGGCGAGGAACCGGAGCATCTTGTCTTCGGCCTCGGTCAGGACGCCCATGTTGGTGACGCCGCCGGTGTTGAAGCTCTGGCCGACGCCCGGATAAATTTCCAGTTCCGCCGGCGCGCCCGCCTTGCGCAAGGCGTCATAAAGCTTTTTGGCCTGCGCCGCCGGTACCGCCGCATCATCCTCGCCATGCTGGATCAGAAAAGCGGGCGCGTTGGTGGAAAGAAACGCCATCGGGCTGGCCAGCCGCGCCAGCATGGGCGCGCAGCGTACTGGTTCGCAGCCGAGAAAATCCCCTTCATCACTGCTGGGCGGCGGCACGAAGCCCGCTGCCGGCCTGTCGGCGGCATCCTTGGCCGGGACCATGTCGCTCGCCAATGTCTCCAGGTCGCTGGCGCCGCCCCAGTCGATCACCGCCTGGACGCAATCGGAAGCATCGAACTCCTCCTTGGCCGGCGCAAAGGGTTCGACGCCGCAGGTGACGCCCGCCAGCGCCGCCAGCTGGCCGCCCGCACCTTCGCCCCACAGCGCCGCGCGGGTGACGTCGATGTTGAAATCCGGGGCCTGGCTGCGCAGCCAGCGGACCGCTGCCTTGATGTCCTGCACCGCCGCGGGAAAGCGCGCCTCGCCCGACAGGCGGTAATTGACCGAGGCCACGACATAGCCGCGCGCCGCCAGCGCCGCCAGCGCCTGGGGCAGGTCTTCGAAGCCGCCGGCATGCACGAACACCACCAGCGGCAGCGCCGTGCCGCGGCTCGCCGGCTGATAGAGATCGAGGGTCAGCGGCCGGTAGCCGCGCAGATTGGCGTAGGCAAGGCCGAAGCGGGCCGTCACCGAATTGGGAAAGCTGATCTGCTGTTGCTGCCAGGCGGGCGCGGCGGCCGGCGCGCGCGTCGGCGCGGCGGGGAGAGGCGCGGTCACGTCGGGCGTCGGCGACAGGCGCAGTACCGGGTCCTCGGGCGCCGCCGCCAGCAGCAGCGGCAGGCCCAGAAGAAGGATACCAGCCCGCAAAACCCGCATCATTCCCGTCCCGGTAGGCGCGAATCAGGAAAATACTATGTTTTGCAGACGCTTCATAACGGCGCGGGACCGGACTCTTGCCTCGCCTGGCGCCCCCGTCGCATAACCCGCCCGCCATGCCCCCAACCCTTTCCTCCCAGGACAAGCTGCGCCAGGGCCATGCCCTGCAGATGCAGGGCAAATATGCCGAGGCCACCACGCTCTATCGCGAGGTGCTGTCTGCCGAGCCGCGCAACGCCCCTGCCCTGCATCTTCTGGGCGTGCTGGTGATGCAGACCGGCCAGGTCGAGCAGGGCGTCGGCCTGATCCGCGAGGCGCTGGCCCTGCTGCCCGGTTTTGCCCCGGCCCATGGCAACCTCGCCCGCGGGCTGGAAATGCTGGGCCGCAAGGACGAGGCGCTGGCCAGCTATGGACGGGTGATCGCGCTGGCGCCCGGCTTTGCCGAAGCCCATGCCAACCGCGCCCGCATTCTGGAGAGCCTTGGCCGCTATGACGAGGCGCTGAAGGATTTCGACAAGGCGCTGTCGCTGAAACAGGATGCGCCGGTGATCCTGAACCGCGGCGCGGTGCTGCTGCAGCTGGGGCGCACCGAAGAGGCGCTGGCCGAATTCGACCGCGCCGCTGCGCTGGGGTTTGCCGCGCCGCTGCTGCATTTCAATCGCGGCGTGGCGCTGGCGGCGCTGGACCGCCAGGAAGAGGCGCTGGCCAGCTATGACCGGGCCATCGCGGCGAACCCCGATTATGCCGAGGCCCATGCCAATCGCGCCCTGGTGCTGGAGCGGCTGGGCCGGATTGAAGACGCGCTGGCCGGCTTTGACCAGGCGCTTGCCCGCGACCCCAATCTTCACCAGGCGGCGCTGAACCGCGCCGGCGTGCTGCCGCGGCTGGGCCGCCATCAGGAGGCGCTGGAGGCGCTGGACGCGCTGATCGCGGCGCGGCCCGACATTGCCCATGCCTACAACAATCGCGGCACTGTCCGCAAAGCGCTGGGAGCGCTGGACGCGGCGCTGGAGGATTTCGACCGCGCCATTGCCTTCAATCCCGGCGATGCGGAGATGCGCGCCAGCCGCGCCACCACCTTGCAGGCGCTTGGGCGCTTTGACGATGCGCTGGCGGCTTTCGACCTGGCGCTGTCGCTGGCGCCGGACTCGCGGCGCATCCTCTTCAACAAGAGCGTGCTGCTGCTGCTGCTGGGACGCTTCAGCGAAGGCCTGCCGCTTTACGAGTTGCGCCAGAACACCCCGCCCCCGGGCGCAACCGGCATGTCCTGGCAGGGCGAGGATCTGACCGGCAAGCGCCTTCTGGTCTATTCCGACCAGGGCATGGGTGACGCCATCCTGTATGGCCGCTATCTGCGCCTGGTGCAGGACAGGGGCGCGCATGTTTTGTTCCTGGCGCCGTCCGCGATGACGCGGCTGCTGAGCGAGCTGGTGCCGCCGGTGGAGCTGCTGCGCGATGACGCCCCGCTTCCTGCCTGCGACGCCCATGTCTCGCTGACCAGCCTGCCGCATTTTCTCGGCACCACGCTGGAGACCATCCCTGCCGCTGCGTCTTATCTGAAAGCCGAGCCGGAGCTGGCCGAAAAATGGCGCAAGAAGATTGGCAAGAAGGGGTTTCGCATCGGCCTCAACTGGAAAGGCAAGACCGGCGGGGACAATGATCCCTTCCGCTCTTTCCCCCTGGCGGCGCTGGCCCCCCTGGCGCGCGTGCCCGGGGTGCGGCTGATCTCATTGCAGAAGGGCGACGGCGTCGCCGAGCTCGACGGCCTGCCCGAAGGCATGACGGTGGAGACGCTGGGCGAGGATTTCGACTCAGGTCCCGACGCCTTCATCGACAGCGCCGCCGTGATGGAAGCGCTCGATCTTGTCGTCACCTGCGACACCTCCATCGCCCATCTCGCCGGGGCCCTGGGACGCCCGGTCTGGGTGGGCCTCAAGCATGTGCCGGAATGGCGCTGGCAGTTGGGCCGCACCGACAGCCCCTGGTATCCGGGCATGACCCTGTTCCGGCAGGCCGGCCATGGCGATTGGCATAGCGTCTTCGCGGCAATGGCAGCGCGGCTGGCAAGCGACATCGCCAAGGGCTGAGGCGGCATTCACGCAATCGGCGCCTCCCTTGGCCGGCGATAGGTTGCCAGGTTGAGAATTTGGGCAACAGGGGCCCGCCTTTGCAAGGAAGTCCCCGGCCGGTTGCGCCATTGCAATGCTCTTTGATCGTCGCCTGCCACACAGGCAAAAATGCCTAACCTTACCGTTGCATGTCCATGAGTTGCTCCATCGGCATCATGTTGTGATTCAGGTGATCCATGATCCAGATCGAACCGGCGCCAATCAGGAAGACAACCAGAACGCCGAAAGCCAGCGCCAGGACGTTGTTGGTATTGTCAGGCCCAGTGGTGATGTGAAGGAAAAACACCAGGTGCACACCCATCTGGGCAATGGCAAGGACAATCAGCGCCACAGGGATGGCCGGCGCATAGATGACATGAGAAGACGCCAGGGCAAACGCGGCAAGAGTGAGCAGGATGGAAAAGCCCAGCCCCAAATTGGCATTGAGAATCCAATGGCCACTATCCTCCAGCGGCTCATCGCCGGGAGCATGGTCCTCATGGTGGTCCAGTACGCCGCGGTGGGGATCGAATTCGAGATCAGTCATGCGCCGGTCCCCATCAAATAGACGATGGTAAAGATGCCAATCCAGACAATATCCAGAGCATGCCAGAACAGGTTGAAGCATATCAGCCGATGGATAATCTCGCGGCGAAACCCCTTGATCTGGACCTGCGCCATCATGGTGGCGAGCCACATGCCCCCGATTGTGACATGCAGGCCGTGAAGGCCCACCAGGCCGAAGAATGACGTAAGCATCCCGCTTCGCTGGGGCGTGATGCCCTCCGCTGCCAGGGAAACAAATTCCTGAAGCTCCAGCAGCACGAATACCAGGCCCAAAAGCCCCGTGACGAACAGGAAGACCTGCGTCCAGAGCAGGTTCCGCCGATTTGTGGCCGCGAAAGAGAGCATGCAGGTGTAGCTGGATAAAAGCAGCGCCGCTGTCTCCCACCCGACCCGCCGCAGATCCACGATTTGCGAAATGTCGGGCCCGCCGGCCGTCGCGTCCCGCTGCACAGCGAAGGCAGCAAAGAAGCAGGAAAACATGACGATGTCGCTGAGGAGAAAAATCCAGAAGCCATAGCCAACGATGATCCGTTTGCGCGCCGGCCCGGTTTCACCATGACCTGCGCCTTCTACCGGCCCTTCTGACCCATGGCCTCGGTGACCCAGGCGGTGGGGGTCCTGACGAACCCGCCGAATGGCCTCAATGCTGGCGGGAAGCCCGAAATCGCTCATGGCAGCGCACCCTGCTCGGCCAGGCGCACCAACAGGGCCTCGCGCGCGGCCCGACGGGCCCGGTCCACGCGGGCAACTTCCTCGGCGGGTATCTCGAATTCATGCACATCGCGCCACGCGAAGACGACAAAGCCAGCGAACGCGAAGGCCAATGCCAGAAGAGCGAGCCACCAGATGTACCAGATCATCGCAAAGCCGAAGACCGTGGCGAAGAAGGCTGTGTAGAAGCCAACCGGGCTGTTCACTGGCATCTCAATGGCTTCGTATTTCGGTTCGGGAGAAAGTTGCTGGGTTTCCACCGCGCGCAGCTTGATGCCCCAATAGGCTTCCTCGCCTTCAACATTCGGCATGACCGCAAAATTGAAGAATGGGGGCGGCGACGGCGTCGCCCATTCGAGCGAACGCCCGTCCCATGGATCGCCTGTCATGTCCCGCAGCTTCTCCCGGTCCCGTATGCTCAGCAAAAGCTGCGCAACCTGACACAGGGCGCCGGCGACAAGGATCGCAACGCCTACAACCGATGCATAGAGCCACGGCGCCCAATCCGGCACCACGACATGCTGCAGCCGCCGGGTCATGCCCATCAAGCCCACGACATACAAGGGGGCGAACGTTACCCAAAAGCCGAAAAAGGCACACCAGAAGGCGGCCTTGCCCCACCCCTCATACAGTCGAAACCCGAAGGCCTTTGGGAACCAGAACTCAAGCCCCGCGAAAAGCGCAAAAACGACACCTCCTACAATGACATTGTGGAAATGCGCCACCAGGAACATGGAGTTGTGAACCAGGAAGTCGGCAGGCGGTACGGCCAGCAATACGCCCGTCATGCCGCCAATGACGAAGGTGAAGATGAAACCCAGCGACCAGAGCATCGGGACGCTCAACCGCACCCGCCCGCCATACATGGTGAAAATCCAGTTGTAGATTTTCACGCCGGTTCCTACGGCGATGATGCTTGTCGAGATGCCGAAAGCCGTGTTGACCGCGGCGCCTGCTCCCATCGTGAAGAAATGATGCAGCCAGGTCATCATCGACACGATGCAGATAAAAAGCGTCGCCGCGACCATCGACCGGTAGCCGAAGAGCGGCTTCCCCGAGAAGGTCGAGAATATTTCGGAAAAAATGCCGAACGCCGGCAGGACAAGAATATAGACTTCAGGGTGCCCCCACGCCCAGATCAGGTTCATGAACATCATGGGGTTGCCCCCTGTCGTGTTCGTGAAGAAATGCCAGCCGACATACCGGTCCAGCGTCAGCATCGCCAGCGTCGCCGTGAGGATCGGAAAGACGGCAACAATGATGAGGCTGGAAGCAAAGGCGGTCCAGGTGAACATGGGCATGCGCATATAGCTCATGCCGGGGCAGCGCATCTTCAGAACTGTGGCGATGAAATTTATTCCCGTCACCAGCGTGCCTATGCCGGATATTTGTATCGCCCAAAGATAGTAATCAACGCCCACACCCGGCGAATAAGTGGCCTCGCTCAATGGCGGATAGGGCAGCCAGCCGGTTCGCGCAAACTCTCCCGCGAATAGGGATATGTTGACCAGCAATGCGCCAGAAGCCGTCAGCCAAAAGCTGACCGAGTTCAGCGTTGGGAACGCGACGTCGCGCACGCCCAGCTGCAGCGGTATCAGGAAATTCATGAACCCGATCACCAGCGGCATGGCCGCGAAGAAAATCATTATCGTGCCATGGGCCGAGAATATCTGGTTGTAATGCTCCGGCGGCAAATAACCCTGTGCGTCGCCGATGGCGACGGCCTGCTGGGTGCGCATCATGATGGCATCCGCGAAGCCCCGAACGAGCATTACCACGCCCAGCAGCCCATACATGACGCCGATGCGCTTGTGGTCCACGGTGGTGATCCATTCGCGCCACAGATATGGCCACCAGCCCTTGGCGGTCACCAGCGCGAGAACACCCACCATCACCAGCAGAATGATGACGGAGGTGATAATCGGAATGGGCTGGCTGATCGGGATGGCGGACCAGTCGAGCTTGCCGAACATCACTCACGTCCTCCGGTTGAAACTTCACGCCCTGCATGACCGGGATTTTCCGGCTCCGGCCCCGGCCCCGGTGCAATCTGCTGCATGGCTATGGCGTCGAAAAGCTTCGGGTCCACCCCTGAATAGGTGTAGGGTTTCACGTCCTGGCTCTGGCGCGCCAGTTGGGCATATGCCGCCCGATCCAATTGCGGACCGCCGGACTTTGCGGAAGCAATCCAGGTGGTGAATTGCGCTGCCGGAACGCTTCGGACCTGAAACTGCATGCCGGAGAAGCCATCGCCGCTGAAATGCGCGGACTGGCCGAACATCACCGCTGGACGGTCGGCCTGAAGATTCAATTGGGAAACCATGCCGGGCATGGCGTAGATCATTGAGCCGAGGCGCGGCACGAAGAAGGTATTGAAGACGCTCGCCGAAGTGATGGAGAAGTGAACCGGCGTGCCGGCGGGCACCACCAGCTGGTTGACGGTGGCCATGCCCTGCTCCGGGTAGATAAAGAGCCACTTCCAGTCGAGGGAAACAACCTGCACTTCCAGTGCCGGAACCTTGGAATCCAATCGTTTGAAGGGGTCCAGCTTGTAGGAGCCGATCCAGATGACGCCGCCGATGAACATGATGGTCAGGATGGGTATCGACCAGACGACGGCCTCGATGCGGCCAGAGTAGGACCAATAAGGAAGATACTCCGCCTTTGTGTTCGAGGCGCGATACCGCCAGGCAATCCAGTAGGCCAAAAGAATGGTCGGAACGACGATCGCCAGCATGATGATCACGGCATCGATCATGATGGTGGCATCGTCCCTGCCGACAGGGCCAAGAGGGTCGAGCACGCCACCGGTGCAGGAGGCCAGACTCAGTCCGCCAAGGGCCATGCCGGCGATGCGAAGCATTCGCACCAGCAGCCCTTTATCCGCTGCGGCGCGTGCCGCGTTCGTCGTACAGGCATGCTGCGATATGAAGGGCGCGGATTGAATACCGCCTCCACGAACTCGCCGGTCCAACAATCCCCCCTTTCAAACAAGTTTGCCGAGCGGGTAGAATCTGTCTCGTTTATTTTCTTTAGTCTTTGCGCTAGCGCAAATCCACAGGAATTTTGTTGTTTTTACCGGCGCGGTTCTATGGCGAAAATTTTGACTTCGTTCGCGCCCGATGACCTTGGGCAAAGTGAGATGTTCCGGGGCGTCGACGCCGCGGGGCTTTCAGAGGGTCTGCGCTGCGGCAGAGTTCGCCGCCTCCCTGCCGACTCTCCCATTTTTTCCCAGGGAGACCGGGCCGAGCGAGCGCATCTTTTGCTAAAGGGCCGCATTCGCATTGCTCAGGGTGATCCCGAAGGCGGTCAGTTGCTCGTGCGTTTTATTGGCCCGGGCCAGATTTTCGGAACGATGGGATTGTTCACCGACCATACCTACCCGGCGCAGGCTGTGAGCCTCATGGAGTCTGTGGAAATCAGTTGGCCGGAGAGCGTATTGCTGAGGCTCATCCACGACCATCCCCAAATCGCGATAAACCTGATCAAGCTCTCCGCGATACGCTTGCGCGAACTTCAGGAGCGACTGCGTGAATTGGCAACACAAAGAGTGGAAAGGCGCATCGCCCGCGCTCTTCTGCGCCTGGCCAAGCAGGCCGGGCAACGGACCAAAAGCGGGACGGCAATCAATTTTCCGGTAGGACGCAAAGACATCGCCGAGATGTGCGGCGCAACGCTGCACACCGTCAGCCGCACGCTCAAGACCTGGGAAAGGGAGGACGTTCTCAGCACCAAAAAGCGGCTCATAACGCTCAAAAGCCTTTCCGAATTGCGGCGGCGGAGCGAAGAATAGCCGGCTTGACGCCTTTTGAGGCGAGGCCATAGCATCGATGGAAATCTCCAGCCGGCCGCCGCGAGCTTTGAATGCCAGATGGGTCTGCCACCGCGAATCTGTACAGACCAAAGCTGGTTACGATCTTCACCGAAGGCTACGGCTTTTCGAAATTCCGCAGCGACCTGGTCGCCGCGCTCACCGTTTCAATCGTGGCGCTGCCGCTTTCAATGGCAATTGCCGTCGCATCGGGCGTTACCCCCGAACGCGGGCTTTATACCTCAATCGTCGGGGGCTTCCTGGTCTCGCTGTTGGGCGGCAGTCGATTCCAGATCGGCGGGCCTGCCGGCGCCTTCATCATATTAGTCGCGGCAACAGGTTCGAAATATGGTCTTCAGGGCCTGCTGCTTACCGTCCTTCTTTCCGGCGGGTTTTTAACGATATTGGGCGCTCTGCGGATTGGCTCGCTGATCCGTCACATTCCGCATGCGGTCACCGTCGGCTTCACTTGCGGTATCGCTGTCACCATCCTGGGGAGCCAGCTTAAGGATTTCAGCGGCCTTCACCTCACGGTCCCGGAGCCAGGCCCCCTCATTCCGAAGCTGGGAGTACTTCTTGCTGCGGCGCCAACCTGGAACCCTGCGGCTCTTGGGGTGGGAATCGGATCTGCGTTTCTCATTTTTCTGATCAGAATTTGGAAGCCGACATGGCCTGGAATGCTTATTGCCGTCGTCACGGCGTCACTTGCGGTCACAGGATTCCACCTGCCCGTTGAAACCATCGGCACGCGATTCGGCGGCTTGCCGCACAGCTTGCCGACTGTCCGTCTGCCCCCGATTTCCCCCACGCTCCTGATGCAGGTGCTGCCTGCTGCGCTTTCCTTTACGCTTCTGGGGGGCATTGAGAGTCTTCTTTCGGCGAAGGTTGCCGACAGCATGACCGGACGCAAGCATCGCTCCAACATGGAACTGATCGCGCAGGGCATCGCCAACATGGCTTCCGCACTGTTTGGCGGCATCAGCGTTACAGGAACCATCGCCCGCACCGCAACCAACATTCGTGCCGGAGCTCAATCTCCCATATCGGGCATGCTGCATTCCGGCTTCCTGTTGCTGTTCATTATGATGGCAGCAAGACTGGCCAGTTATGTCCCGCTCGCGTCATTGGCGGGGATCCTTGTGGTGGTTTGCTGGAACATGGCCGAAAAGAAGGAATTCTGGCGGCTATTGGGATATTGGCACGAGGCGCTCGTGCTCATTGTGACGTTCGCTTTCACCTTAATCAAAGACCTGACTTTTGGAATCGTAGCCGGCTGTTTGCTGGCTGCTGTCTTCGCGCTCCTGCGGCGGGGCGTATCGGAAGAAGGCGCCTGACGGCGCCATTCAGCTTCGCCATGCCATCATGATTTCGGCGTGTGCGCTGCGTCCTCGGCGATCAACTTGCGCCCCCGCACGATCATGTCCACCCAGTCTGCAAAAGCCTTGGCAACCGAGCCAACCAGATTCTTCAGTGGACCCTCTTTGAGTTCGCCATCTGGATCGAAGCTGTCATCGCTGACATGGCCAAGATACGCCTCGGGCTGCTGCATGATCGGCATATTGAGGAAGACGCAGCACTGCCGCAGCTGATGGTTTGAGCCAAACCCGCCAATTCCCCCGGGGGATGCAGTGACAATGGCGCCCGGCTTTTTGTCCCACACGCTATGGCCATAGGGACGCGAGCCAACATCGATGGCGTTTTTCAGGACGCCGGGTATGCCGCGATTGTATTCAGGGGTACAGAAGAGCACGCCATCAGCGCCCTGTATCAGCCTTCGGAACTCCTGAACGGCGGGGGAAGGGTCCTTTTCATGGTCCTGGTTGTAGTGAGGCAACTGGTCGATCTCGACGATGAAGCAGTCGAGCATTCCACTGGTCATTGCGCAGATCGATTTGGCTACTTTCCGGTTGAGGCTGTCCTCACGCAAGCTGCCAACCACAATTGCAATCCGGTGCTTCGACATGGCCTTCTCCGCAACAATGTTTGCTGAGTGGATATACTCCAGTATCGGGACCTTTGCGGTCGCAAACAGCCTTGAAACCGAACTGTGACTCAACTGATTGGGGTCCGGACGGTTCCTGGCCTGGCGCTTGGGGAGCCAGGCAGGGCAAGGCAGGGCTTGCTGCAGGGATTAACTTGACCCTGTTCGCCAACGATCCATACCATCGGCGAAAGACATGGGGCGGGCCTTTATCGCCGGAAGGGAAACAAATGAAAATCTCGTCGGTTGTTCTGGCCATGGCAATTGTTGCGTCGCCCGGTCTTGCTGCGGAGCCGGACAATTTGACCTTGCCGCCTGGATTTCATGCGACCTTGGTCGCTGAGGGATTGGGGCCGGTGCGCCATCTGGCAATCCGCAGTAATGGCGACATTTATCTTTCCACGGGCCGCGGCGTTGCCCCCCAGGGCGGGGCCGGCATCATCGCGCTCCATCTGGGTGCAGATCACAAGGCCGATCTGACCAAGGCTTTCGGCGTGGTTGATGGTGGAACCGGCATTCGTATCTGGCATGGCGCTCTCTATGCCGCCTCGCCCTCGCGCGTTTATCGTTTTGCGTTCCATGGAAACAGTCTGCTGCCCGATCCCGAGCCAACTGTGATCGTGGACAACATCCCCAAAAGCAAACAGTCCAATCACGGCATCGCCATCGACAGCAAAGGCAACCTGTACGTCTCGGTCGACGGCACAGACAATATCTGTACCGCACCCAAACCACCGGCAGGCACAGCGCCGGTCGGCCTCAAGCCGTGCCCCGACCTGGCGGTACGAGCCGGCATCTGGCGCTTCTCGGCTACAAAGACTGGCCAGTCTTTCGATAAAGGCGAGAAGATCGCGACCGGCATCCGAGACTTGAACGCCATGGACCTGGCCCCTGACGGCACCCTCTACGGTATCATGCATGGCCGGGACACCACTGCGCGGCAATTCCCTTCTGTCGCGACGCAGGCAGATGACGACCACATTGCCGACGAAATGGCGCCCATTTCCAAAGGTGCGGACTTCGGCTGGCCCTACAGTTACTATGACGGCGAACGTAAACTTCAGCTCGTGGCACCCGAATATGGCGGTGACGGCAAGACAGTGGCTACCGGCAACTACGTCAAGCCGGTTGTCACCTTTCAGTCCAGGCGCGCCGCCCCTCTCGATATCGCGTTTTATCAGTGCAAGAATTTTCCCGCCCAGTATCGAGGCGGAGCTTTTATCGCCTTGCATGGAACAGGAGGCCAAAAGATCGAGGGCGGCCAGACCGGTCGCAATATCGTGTTCGTGCCCCGATCGGCGGACGGAAAATTTGGTGCGCCCATTGTGTTTGCCGATGGATTTTCCAAGGCTGCACAGGGCCGCGGTGCACCCCAGACAGCCAATTATCGCCCTTCGGGCGTCGCCATGGCACCCGATGGCGCCCTCTTCGTGGTTGAGTCAACGAAAGGGCGGGTCTGGCGCATCGCTTATGGCGGGTAGGCCGGTGACCGGCGGTTCCGGCCGCGGGCGAGACCTGCCCACATCTATCTGATATTATTCATGAAAATGGTGGGCGGTATAGGGATCGAACCTATGGCCCCTACCATGTCAAGGTAGTGCTCTCCCGCTGAGCTAACCGCCCACGAAGGGGGCTCTATAGCGCCCGCTTCCCCGACCGGCAAGAAGGGCCGGTTGTGCCCCGACCAAGGCTGGCGGCGGGAACACCGCTCCGCATCGCCGGGCTCGGCAGTCGGTGCCAACAACAAGACGCAGCGTCACCTTGCCTTCGGCGTCCAGGCGCTGCGAGGTTTAGCGTGGCGCGCGCCTACGCGGCGGCCAGCATGCGATCCACTTCCACCACCAGGTCGCGCAGATGGAAGGGCTTGGAGAGAACCTTGGCCTGCTTGGGCGCGCCGGAGGCCGGGTGCAGCGCCACCGCAGCAAAGCCGGTGATGAACATGATCTTCAGCGCGGCGTTCATCTCGGCGGCGCGCTTGGCCAGCTCGATCCCATCCATGCCGGGCATGACGATGTCGGTGAGCAGCAGGTCGAAGGCGAAACCCTTCAGGCAATCATAAGCCTCGCCGCCATCGCCGAAATCGGTGACATGGTGCCCGGCCTTGATCAGCGCCGCGCAAAGGAACTTGCGCAACGATTCGTCGTCTTCCGCCAGAAGGATGTGTGCCATGAGGTGTCTGCCCGCCGCAGGCGAATCATAACCCGGAGCAGGCAACCCGCTCAACAGTCCCCGGAATTGCTTGCGGGGCGGGGCGGTTGGTGTTTCCCTTAAGCCATGGCCGAACCGACGCCCGGCACCGATCATGAACTGACGGCGCTTTATGCCCGGCCCTTCCGGCTGGCGCGGCCGGACGTACAGCGCGTCCCTTTCCTCTTTGCCTCGCCCCATTCGGGGCGGCGCTATCCGGCGGTGCTGGCGGCAGCCAGCCGGCTCGATGCCCTGGCCCTGCGCCGCTCCGAGGATGCCTTTGTCGATGAGCTGTTCGCCGAGGTGACGGGCCTGGGGGCGCCCCTGCTGGCCGCGGAGTTCCCCCGCGTCTTCCTGGACGTCAATCGCGGCATGGGCGAACTGGATGCAGGCATGTTCGAAGGCCGGCTGGATGTTGGCGTCGATGCGGCGCCCAGCGCGCGGGTGGCGGCGGGCCTGGGCGTCATTCCCCGCATCGTGCGCGACGGCGCGGAGATCTATCGCGGGCGACTGCAACCGGTCGAAGCGCAGGAGCGGCTGGAAAAACTCCATCGGCCCTGGCACGCCGCGCTGGCGACGATGGTGGAGGAAACGCGGGCGCGGTTCGGCGTGGCGGTGGTGGTGGATTGCCATTCCATGCCCTCGGGCCTTGGCGCGCCGGACATCGTGCTGGGCGACCGTTATGGCGCTGCCGCTTCGCCGCTTCTGTCGCGCCTGGCGGAAGAGGCGTTTGCGCGCGAAGGCTTGAGCGTGGCGCGCAATGCTCCTTACGCCGGCGGGCATACAACGGCGCTTTACGGCCGCCCCAATGAGGGCGTGCATGGCCTGCAGATCGAGATCAACCGGCGGCTTTATCTGGATGAAGAGCAGATCATGAAGAAGCCGGGCTTCGAGACGCTGCGGCTGAAGATACTGGCCGCCCTGACGCGCCTCACCGCGATCTCTCCGTCTCTCCTGCGCCCCGCGAGTGATCTGCCGCACGCAGCGGAGTAACGGCTTTCGCCGCTAGTTCAGTTTGACTTGGGTTTTGGCCAAAGCGCCCAGACCAACCATCCGACGACGGCTGCGACCAGCAAGATCCCGGCGGCCAAGCCTTCTATATTTCGAGATGCGAGGTGCGGATCCGGGATCAGTACCCAAATCGGGAAAATTCCCATAGCCCAAATGATGGCCAGGCCGACTAGGAGTTTGTACCTGCGCTTCATGCCGCAGACGCTCCCATTCCTCGATCAATCTCACGATATCGCAATTTCTGAAGGACGGCGCTGCAGTTTGAAGATGAGCCCCGATTTTGCGCCAGGATTTTTGGGCGATGGCCAGGAGGGGCGGAGCGATGTGGACAGGGGTCCATGAGCGACGCCCCGACACCGCCAGCGCCCAAAAAGACGGCGCAAAAAAATGGCCGCTCCGAGGAGCGGCCAAGTTCAGGGAGGAAACGCCCAAGAAGGGCGGCGGCTTCGGGTCGGGAGGGACCGCAATACCGCGCTGCAACAATATGATGGAAAGATGGGTTCCGCGCAAGAACCAAAACACACTTTGCGAAACTTTTCCCCCCGGAAAGCCCAGAAAAATACGCCTATTCCTGCGGTTAGCAGCTTTTCCGACCCGCCGCTGGCACTTTGTGCGGCGCAGCAAATAGAACGTTTCCAGAAAAATCGCCACCCTGGACGGCGGCAGACCCGCATTGGCCCGGGGCGGCTTTTGCCGCCAAGATGGGCGGCAATCCGGCCCGGCGGCGCATTTGAAAATCCTGATCGTCACCGACGCCTGGAGGCCGCAGGTCAATGGCGTGGTCCGCACGCTGGAGATCCTGACCCAGGACCTGGCGGCACTGGGCCATACGGTGCGCACTGTCACCCCGCTGGGCCGGCGCACCTTTGCGCTTCCCACCTATCCGGAAATCCGCCTCGCCTTCTTCCAGCGCGCCGCGCTGACGGCCGAGATAAGGCAATTCGTCCCCGATGCGGTGCATATCGCCACCGAAGGCGCGCTGGGGCTGACGGCGCGGCGGGTCTGCCTGAAGCACGGCATCGCTTTCACTACCGCCTTCCACACCCGCTTCGCCGAATATGTCCATGCCCGTTTCCGCCTGGTGCCCGCACGCCTGATCTGGCGCTGGCTGCGCTGGTTCCACCGACCCGCCAGCGCCGTAATGGTTGCCACCAACACGCTGAAAAACGATCTGGCGGGCCACGGTTTCCGGCATCTCAAAATCTGGTCGCGGGGCGTGGATGTGGAGAAATTCCATCCCATCCCCGGCCATCGCCTGGCCTATGAGGGGCCAATCTGGATTTTCGTCGGCCGCGTCGCGGTAGAGAAGAACATCGAAGCCTTCCTGGCGCTCGACCTGCCCGGCACCAAGGTGGTGGTGGGCAACGGCCCGGCCAGGGTGGCGCTGGCGCGGAAATATCCGGCGGTGAAATTCCTGGGCGCGCTGACCGGCGAGGCTTTGACCAGCGCCTATGCCGGCAGCGATGTCTTTGTCTTTCCCAGCCGCACCGACACTTTCGGCCTGGTGATGCTGGAGGCGCTGGCCTGCGGCCTCACCGTGGCGGCCTATCCGGTGGAGGGGCCGCGCGACGTGGTGGGGTCGCCCGAGGCCGCGTCCGTCGCGGCGCTGGATGAGGACCTGGGCGCTGCCTGCCTGAAGGCGCTGGAGCTGCGGCGCGCGCCCGGCCCTGTCACGCCCCGGCAATTTGCGCAGGCCCGCTCCTGGCGGGCCTGCACCCTGCAATTCCTGCAAAACATCATCGTCGAACCAGACCAATAGGCTGCGGCTTAACCCTTTTCCATAAGGGCTTATCTGTTTGGCCGGGACAGGCTAGAAAAGGCGGCTGTCCCGAGTTTCCCCTCCCCATGTCCGAGGCCGAGCCCAATTCCTCTCGCGCCCCCCTGTCGGCCCCTCTGTCATCGGGCGAATATGCCTTTCTGGGCTGCACCATCCTGTTCTGGGCGGCCTTTGTCATCGTGCTGGGCAAGGACACCAGCTGGGACTTCCGCAATTACCACTGGTACGGGCCTTACGCCCTTCTGAACAATCGCCTGGCGGTGGACGTGGCGGTGGCGCACCAGGCGAGCTGGTACAACCCCTATCTCGACCTGCCCTTCTATCTGCTGGCCACGCATCTGCCGTCCTTTGTGGCGCTGGGGGTCCTGGGCCTGGCCCAGGGCGCCAACGTCGTGCCGCTCTATCTGATGGCGCGTTTTTCCCTGCGCGTGCCCGACGTCAAATTGTGGGCGGGCTCGCTGGCGATCCTGGGCCAGGCCGGAGCGCTGACCCTCACCGAGTTCGGCACCACCTATTACGACAATGTGATGAGCGTGCTGGTCTTTGCCGGCCTCGCCATCCTGGTGGTCAAGCGCGATGTCTTGCGCGAGGGCCCGGCGAAACAGGCAGCACTGCTGTCGCTGCTGGCGGGTTTTGTCACCGGCTGCGCCATGGGGCTGAAGCTGCCGGAAATGCCGTTCTGCGCCGGCTTTGCCGTCGCGCTGCTGGCGCTGGGCGGCAGCCGCCGGCAGATCGTGCTGCGCCTGCTGGCGGGCGGCCTTGGCGGTTTCGCCGGGGCGGCGATCTTCGCCCTGCCCTGGATGCTGCATGTCTGGCATCTCACCGGCAATCCGCTTTTTCCCTACTGGAACAATTTCTGGCATTCGCCGCTGGCGCTGGATGCCAGCTATCGCGATCTGCGTTTCGTTCCCGCCTTCCGGCCCTGGTGGCAGCAATTGCTGTTCCCGGTGCTGTTTTCGGTGGACTGGCATGTCGCCGACGATCTCGGCTTCCAGGACATCCGCGTGCTGGTGGCCTATTTCGCCGTCATCGGCGCCGGTGCGGTGTGGCTGCTGCGCCGGCAGAACCGGGACCCGCTGGCGGACAATCGCGCCTCTCTGGTGCTGCTGGCCTTTGCCGCCGTCAGCTATTTCGCCTGGCTGCGCATGTTCGCCATCTACCGCTACATCGTGGCGCTGGAGATGCTGGCGCCGCTGCTGATCGTGGCCGCAATTGGCCTGATGCCGGGCACGCGGCGGGCCCGTTATCTGGCGCTTGGCGCGCTGTGCTTCGCCATCCTGGTCACGGCGCGCAGCGATTTCCTGGAGCATGCACCGGCGGACGATCCCTATATCCAGGTGGCGCTGCCGCCCATTCCCCGCCCCGACCGGACCATGGTGGTGATGACGGGCGATGCCCCGATGGGCTTCATCGCCACCCAGCTGCCGCCCGCCATTGCGGTTCTGCGCATAGACGGCTGGATGGTGCAGCCGCGCGACGGGAGCCTGCTGACCCGTCAGATGAAGGCGCGGATCAAGGCCCATCTGGAAGGGGGCGGCGATCTCTATCTGATCGCCGACGCCACCGACATGCCGCGCGCCATGCGCTCGCTGAGGGCCTATGGCCTTGCCACGCGCCTGGCCGAATGCCAGCAATTCGACACCAACCTGACGGGCCTTTATCAATGGTGCCCGGTCAGCAGAATGCAGTAGCGAGGATTTCGTGACGCCCCGCATCGCCGTGCTGGTGCCCTGCTATAACGAGGAAACTGCCATTGCCGCGGTGGTGCGCGATTTCCGCGCTGCCCTGCCCGGGGCCGTCATCTATGTCTATGACAACAATTCCCGCGACCGCACCATGGAAGCGGCGCGGGCAGAGGGCGCCGTGGTGCGCAGCGAGACCCGCCAGGGCAAGGGCAATGTCGTGCGCCGCATGTTCGCCGACATCGAAGCCGACCTTTATATCCTGGTGGATGGCGACGACACCTATGATGCGGCCGCGGCGCCGCTGATGGCGGCGATGATGGCGCAGCAGGGCTGCGACCTCATCACGGCCCGCCGCATCCATACCGATGCCGCCGCCTATCGCCCCGGCCATGTCCTGGGCAACCGGCTGCTTACCGGGCTTACCGCCTGGCTGTTCCGGGTCAGGCTTACCGACATGCTCTCGGGCTACCGCGTCTTTTCCCGCCGCTTCGTCAAGAGTTTTCCCTTCACCGCCGAGGGCTTCGGCATCGAGACCGAGCTGACCGTGCATGCCGTGCGGCTGATGATGCCGATGGCCGAGATGGACACACGCTACAAGGAGCGGCCGGCGGGCTCGGTGTCCAAGCTCAACACCTGGCGCGACGGCTTTCGCATCCTGCGCACCATCGCCCATCTGGTGCGGGAGGAGCGGCCGCTGGTCTTCTTCGCCGCCCTGTTCGCCCTGTTGGCCGTGATCTCCGTGCTGGTGGCGGCGCCGGTGTTCAATGAATATCTCGCCACCGGCCAGGTGCCGCGCCTGCCCACCGCGATCCTCGCCACCGCCCTGATGCTGCTGGCCTTCCTGTCGCTGACCTGCGGGCTGATCCTGGACACGGTGACGCGCGGCCGCTGGGAGCAGAAGCGCATGGCCTATCTCGCCATTCCGGGCCCGCAAGATCTTGATTTTGGCCGCTCTGCTTCCCAGCAACGCGCCGGGGCCTGATGCGCGCCCTGCCATGGCTGCTGCGCCATCCCTTCATCCGCTTCGCCGCGGTAGGCGCGGCGGGCTATGTGGTCGATACCAGCGTGCTGGCGCTGGCGACGCAATCGCTTGGTCTTGATCCCTATCGCGGCCGGGCGCTGTCCATCGCCGTGGCGATGCTCTGTACCTGGCTGGGCAACCGCTATTTTACCTTCGCGCCGCGGCGGGCGCGCGGCAGTCTTTCGGCTGTCGCGCAGGAAGGACTGAAATTCGCCGGCGCCAATCTGGTCGGCGCGGCGGTGAATTACGGTGTCTATGCCGCGCTGGTGCATTTCGCGCCGCCGCCCTGGAACAATCCGTTCCTGGCGCTGGTGATGGGGGTTCTGGCCGGGCTGGTGTTTAATTTCACCCTGTCGCGGCTGCTGGTATTCCGCTCTCCACAATCACCGACTTGATAATGGCGAAGACGGGCAGACCGGGGACCAGCGCCAGCCGCCTTGCCGAGGCGGCGGTAATGCGGGCCAGCAGCCCCGCCGCGCCGGCTTCCAGCAGGATATCGGCGCCCATGCCGGCGATCCGCACTTCTGCCACCGTCACCCGCAGCACATTGTTGGCGCTGATCTCCTGCGGCTTGACGCGGGCCAGAAGAATATCGTCGGCCGCGATCCGCAGGCGCAGGCGCGTACCGGAGGCAATGTCCGCCGCCAGCGCCAGACGGCCATTGTCGAAGGCAAGCTCGGCAAGGCCGTCCTCGCGCGCGCCCAGGCAGACTGCCTCGATCACCCCGCCAATGCCGCCATGCCCCAGCAGCATCTCGCCGGGCGCCCCGGCGCCGGTGACGCGGCCCCCGTCCAGCAGCACGACATGGTCGGCCAGCCGCGCCACTTCGCCGGCATCGTGGCTGACATAGAGCATCGGCACCGTGCCGCGCAGCTTTTCCAGATAGGGCAGGATCTCGCCGCGGCGTGGGCCATCCAGGCTGGCCAGCGGCTCGTCCAGCAGAAGAATGTCCGGCGCGGACAGCAGGGCGCGGCCCAGCGCCACCCGCGCCTTCTCGCCGCCGGAAAGATTGCCGGGCTTGCGGGCCTGCAGGTTTTCCAAACCCAGCAGCGCCACCAGGGCTTCGATCTCGTCGGGCTTTGCGCGCATCCCCGTCCGGCGCCAGCCATAGAGAAGGTTGCTGCGGACGCTGAGATGCGGGAACAGGCGCGGCTCCTGGAAGACCATGGCGGCGCGGCGGCGATGCGGCGGCACGAAGATGCGTTCATCCGTGGCGGTAAGCATCCGTGCGTTGACGGTGATGCGGGCCTCGTCCGGCCGGAACAGGCCGGCCACTGCCGCCACGATGCTGCTCTTGCCGGCGCCGGAGGCACCGAACAGGGCCGTGACGCCGCCGGGGGCGGAAAATTCCGCCGCCAAAGTGAAGCCGCCGAAATCGTGGCGCAGCGCCACCGCAAGGCTCATCGCAACCACCGCCGCGTCACCCCTTGCGCCGCCAGCATGAAAACCAGCGCCAGGCCGATGGAGAGGCTGGCGAGCCGCATGGCTTCGGCTTCGCCGCCGGGCGTCTGCAGGGCGCTGTAGATCGCCAGCGGCAGCGTGCGGGTCTCGCCGGGAATGTTGGAGACGAAAGTGATGATGGCGCCGAATTCGCCCAGGGCGGCGGCAAAGGCCGTGATGGCGCCCGCCAGGATGCCCGGTGCGGCCAGCGGCAGGGTGATGCTGAGCAGCCGGTCGAGCGGCCCCGCGCCCAGGCTGGCCGCCGCGGCCCCAAGGCCTTCGCCCTGGGCTTCCAGCACCAGGCGGATGGCCCGCACCTGGAAGGGCAGAGTGAGGATGGCGCTGGCCAGGGCCGCGCCCGTCCAGCGAAAGACGAAGGTGATGCCGAAATGCGCCGCCAGGAAGGCGCCCAGCCCGGCGCGCGTGCCCAGCAGGGCCAGCAGCAGAAAGCCCAGCGCCACCGGCGGCAGCACCAGCGGCAGATGGACAAGGCCATCGAGCAGGAACTTGCCGGGAAAGCGGGCCCTGGCCAGCAGCAGCGCCAGAAGGAAGGCCAGCGGCAGGGCGCCGGCCACCGCCACCCCGGCAATCCGAAAGGACAGCAGCAACGCCTCGGTTTCGGCGGGGGAAAGACTCATCAAAAACTTATAGCGGATTTTGCGTGTGGCTCCCGCCCCGGCTAGCTTTGGGCATGTTCCGGCTTTTCGGCACCGCGCTTGCCCTGGGCCTTCTGGCGGCTGCGCCGGCGCAGGCGCAGGCGCGCTATTTGATCCGCGCGCCCGCCTGGACGGCGGCGGACGAACGCGGCTTTGGCGAATTCATCGCGGCCCTCGGCGACAGCAATTGCGGCAGCCTGGAGTCCTGCCTGAAGGGACCGGCCAATCCTTTCCGCGCCTCCGATCCACAGGACGCCGATTTCCGCGCCGATTGCGCCGACCTGCCTTATGTCCTGCGCTACTATTATGCCTGGAAACGGGGCCTGCCCTTTTCCTTCGTCAGTGCGGTGGCCCCGCGCGGCCGGGCCCAGGACAGCCGCTACAGCCCGGGCGGGAATGTCGTCATCGCCCGGCGGGATGTTCGCAGCGGCGATGAGGCCCGTGTCGTGCTGGCGCGGCTTGCCGACAGCATTTCCTCTGCCACTTACCGCATCGATCCCCGGCTGGACGGGCAGGATTTCTATTCTCCCAGCCTGACGCGCGCGGGAATCCGGCCGGGAACGGTGATCTATGATCCCAACGGACATCTGGCCACCGTCTTCCGCGTCGAGCGCGATGGGCGCATCCGCTATATCGACGCCCATCCCGACAATTCCATCACGCGCGGTTTCTACGACCTGCGCTTTGTCCGCGCCGCACCGGGCATGGGGGCGGGTTTCAAGAACTGGCGGCCGCTGGCTCTGGAAGGCGCGCGGGATGTGGGCGGCATCCTGTTCGGCGGACGCATGGCGCCGGCGCCTGACAGCGCCATCCCTGATTTTTCCCTCACCCAGTATTTCGGCACGGGCGGGCAACCGCAGAACTGGCGCAGCGGTGAATTCCGGCTGAACGGGCGCCGGCTGGATTATTACGACTATGTCCGCGCGTCGCTGGCCGGCGGCACGCTGTCCTTCGATCCGGTGCGCGAAATCGCCGACATGGTGGCGTCGAACTGCGCCGACCTGAAGTATCGCGCCGAGGCGGTGAACCAGGCCCTGGCGGCGGGACTTGAGCGGCAGGCCCATCCGGCGCGGCTGCCGCCCAACATCTATGGCACCGATGGCGACTGGGAGACTTATTCCACGCCCTCGCGCGATGCGCGGCTGAAGACCGCCTTCGCCAATCTGCGCCAGACCGCCCAGCGCTTCGTGGCGCTGTGGCGGGCGCGCGATCCCAGCCTTGCCTGGCGGGGGCCCGGCCTGCCCGCGGCGCTGCTGGAGGCCTATGATGCAGGCACGGAAGCCTGCCGCCTTGGCTATGTTCGCAGCGACGGGACACGCGTGAACCTGACCTATGAGGACGCACGCCAGCGCCTGTTCCGCCTTTCCTTCGATCCCTATGACTGCGTGGAACTGCGCTGGGGCGCTGACGGCGCGGAGGCGCAAAGCTGCCGCAACGGACCGGTGAAACAGGCCTGGTACCGGGCCGAGCAGCGATTGCGCAACCAGATCGACCGCACCTATGAGGCGCGGATGGACTTCACGCTCGCCCAGTTGCAGGACGGTGAAGGCGGCGTGGCGCGGGCGCCTGACACCGATGTCCGCGCCTTTTTGCTGTCCGTGCCGGCGCAAGAGCGCTGAAAAAAATGGGCGCCCGAAGGCGCCCATGTTCATTGCAGGATCGGAAGTTCGGCTATTTCCGGCCCTTCTTGGCAGGAGCCGCACTGGCCGCGCCGGAGTCACCGCGCACCAGCGAATAGAGATGGGCGATCATCACGACCTTGTCGTCGCCTTTGACGGCGGCAAAGGCCTTGGCGGCATCGGCCCGCTGACCGGCGGCGAGATAGGCAGTGCCCAGGCGCAGCTGGCAGTTGGCCGCATCCTTGCAGCCCTTGGCGATGCCGGCCTGGATGGTTGCGACCGCTTCCTTGGCCTTGCCCATGCCGATCTGGTCTTCGCCCATCTGCACCAGGTCATCGCCCTGGGGCGCCTTCTGGGCGGCGGCCATGTTCTTGGCCCAGTTGGCGAGGTCCTCGTTGGCGCGGTCGGTGGCCAGCTTGAGCAGGCGGTTGGTGCGGTCGTCGGCCTTGATGCGGCCATCGGCGATCGCCTTGGTCAGCACCGCCTTGGCCTCGTTCGGCATCTTCAGCTGCATGGCGTAGGTGGCGTACTGGACGGTTTCGTTCTGGGTTTCGTCCAGCGTCCCGGTCATGGATTTGAGGCGGTAGGTGTCCAGGGTGCCGTGATCGCTGATGCCCTTGGCTCGCTCGGACAGCCTGAGCAGGCTCTTCCAGTGCTCCGGCTTCTGGGTGGAGGAGACCAGCTGCTCCAGCGCGCTGCGCTGGGTGGCATCGTCATTGGCGTTGTAAGCGCAGCTCTGCAGCAGGGCGAGTGCGGTTTCGCCGCCCAGACCGTTGCTTTTGATGTAGCTCATGCAGGCCTTGTAATCGTGCAACTGGTAATGGGCCTGCGCAACCTGAAGGCTGTAGGTGGCATCGAGGCCGCCGGCCCTCTTCATGGCTTCGCCGTCGGCGATCACTTCTTTCCAGCGGCCGGCATTGATGTCGTTGGCCATCTTGGCCTTGGCGCCGAGGGCGCCGCCGATGGAGGTGTCGCCCGCCTTGCCGGCTTCGATGGCGATATACTGCTTGGCCTGGTCAACCTTCTGGTGTTCGGTCGCGGTCTTGGCGGCGGCGTTGGCGGTTTCCGCCTGGGCCATCGCCTCGCGGAACTTGCCGGCGCGGACCGCAGCCATGGCCGCGTTCAGGGGATTGCCTACCGCGGCGCTGATGGCCTGGGCCATGGCGGGGGCGGCGCCCAGAAGGGAAGTTCCAAGAAGAACCGCGATTGCGGCGGTGTGCATTTTACGCATGGTCTGACCTCGTTCCTGCTTCTCAAAAACGACTGGGGGCCGTGGGCAAGCGCCCGCGACCCCCAGCCGCGAATTCGTCCCTCACCGGCTAATTATACTGATCGACGCCGGCAAAACCAATATGGGTGGCGCCCAGGCGCTGGGCATGGGCCAGCACTTCGGCAACCTTGTCATAGGTGGCCAAACGGTTGGCGTTGACATGGATTTCCGGCTGCGGGTCCTGCTTGGCGGCATCGACCAGATAGCTGTCCAGCTCGGCGATGGTGGCCGTATTGCCGTTCCAGGTGATGGTTCCGTCGAAATCCACGCCCAGTTCGATCGAGACCGGCGGATTGTCCGGCGGCTTCTGGTTCGGCCGCGGCATGTCGAGCTTCACGGCATGGCTCTGGATCGGGATGGTGATGATGAGCAGGGTGAGCAGCACCAGCATCACGTCGATCAGCGGGGTGGTGTTCATCTCCACCATCACATCGCCTTCCGCGCCGGCGCCTACATTCATAGCCATGGCTTAGGTACCTTTATCCTTGAAAATTGCTGCGGGCGCGCCCGCAGCGACTTGCTTCCTTACGAGCCGCCGGCCAGCGGCAGGGTGATGAACCCGACCTTCTGGATCGCCGCCTGCTGGCAGGCCAGGATGACGCGGCCCACTGCCTCGAAGCGCACGCGCTTGTCGGCGCGGATATGCACTTCGGGGTAATTGCCGTCGGTCACCGCTTCCTGCCTTCTGAGCAGGCGGTCGCGCAGCTGGCTGATGTCGATCAGCTCGTTGTTGTAATAGACATTCTCGCCCGCATCGACGGCGATGACGATGTTCTCGGGCTTGGTGATGGTAACGACGTTCCGGTAGTCGGGAAGAGCGAGCGGGATTTCCTGGACGATCACCGGGATCGTGACCAGGAAGATCACCAGCAACACCAGCATCACGTCCACCAGCGGGGTGGTATTGATGGTGTTGTTCAGCGCATCGCCATCGTCTGCCAGCGCGTGTTGGACGTCTACTGCCATGTCAATGTCTCCAGCAGGAAGGCTTTCGCCTTCCCTGCCTTACTTGCTCTTGCTGATCAGATAGGCCTGCAGGTCGCCGGCGAAGGCGCGCAGCTTCTCGGTGATGACCTTGTTGCGGCGGACCAGGTAGTTATAGAGCAACACGGCCGGGACGGCGGCGAAGAGGCCGAGCGCGGTCATGATCAGCGATTCACCCACCGGACCGGCGACCTTGTCGATGGACATCTGGCCGGCGACGCCGATGGCGATCAGGGCGTCCAGAATGCCCCACACCGTGCCGATCAGGCCGACGAAGGGCGCGGTCGAACCGACCGAGGCGAGGAAGGCGACGCCGCCCTGCATGCGGGCATTGGCGTCTTCCAGCTGGCGAGTCAGCGACATGCCGATCCAGTCATTGAGGCCGACAAGGGCGGTGCCGCCCTGGCTGGCCTTCAGGCCGGCCTCGGCGACGGCGCGGAACACGCTGTCCTTGGCCAGCTTGTCGATGCCCTCGGACAGGGTGGCGGAGGACCAGAACTTCTTCTCCAGCGTCCTGGCATGGGCGAGGATGCGGCGCTGCTCCAGATACTTCATCACGGAGATGTACCAGGTGCCGATCGACATGACGCCGAGGACGAAGAGGATGCCCATCTGCACCGGATTGTGGCGCCTGATGATGTCTTCGATGCCGTAGGGATTGTCGGCGGGCGGGGCGCCGGGAGCGCCAGCCGCCGCGGCCTGGGCCAGGGCAGGTTCGACGACGGCGAAAACGGCAAGGGCGGTGACAATGCCGGCCGCGATCGACAGATGCTTGGTATTCATTTGGGTTACTCCGTATCTAAATCTTTAGGTTGTAGGGTTGATTAGTTTGCGTTCTTCAGGTCCCAGACGATCCTGAGCTGTAGGCGATCCGCCACCGGCTTGCCGTCGCGAGTCGCCGGCTTCCAGCGATAGCGCTGCATGACATAGGCGACCGCAGCATCGTCCAGGCGCTTGGAGCCGCTCGAGGTGGCGACTGTCGCCTCTTTGGCGCGACCGGTTTCGTCCACGAGGATATTCAGCAGGGTGGTGCCCGACTCGCCCAGGCGCTGGGAAATGGTGGGGTAAGGCGGCTGGGTGTGCGTCGAGGCGATGATCTCGGGCGGCGCGGGCGGGATAGCCGGCGGCGCCGGCGGAGCCGGACGGGGCGGCGGCGGCGCGGGCGGCGGCGTCGGCGTGGCGACGATGGCCCGCGGCGGCGGTGCTTCGGTCTGGATGTTGAATTCCGGCGGCGGCACGAAAGGTGGCGGCGGCTTCTCGAATTTCGGCGGCGGCGGCGGCGGCGTCTTGGGCGGGACCTTCTGCTGCTCGATCGTCGCCTGCAGGTCTTCCTTCTTCAATTCCATCTTGGTGACGACGCCGAGAATCAGAAGGGCGATCAGGGCGGCGTGGATGGCAACAACGACGACAATGCCGCTGAATCGGCGCGAGCCAACCTGGGTGGTGGCTAGGTGGTTAAGGGCGTGCTCTGGTCTTTCCATGACATTCACTCGCTAGACAAAACAAACCCGGCGCGCTTTACGCCGGGTGGAATTCTAACTGCAATGATCGAGAGCTACCATTCCCAACCCGGCATCGGTTCGACCGATGCTCGTGAAGCTCTTTAATCAATGGTAACCGAGCTTAGCAAGAGGGTCCAGCAAATCCGCTGTTGAAAGGATTGCAGAGAGAGCCGCTGCAGGCTTGTTTGCGCTTCGCCGCGGCGATGGCGATTTCGCAGTCGCAGCATCACATGCTTTGGTCGGCTGCCTGCCTAAGCCCCGTTCGCCAATACTGAAACCCGCTGATGCGCGAGACTTGCCGACCTGATTATCGCGCATGCAGCAAGGGTTGAAACGACGTGTGGCGGCGGTACGGTTCCGCTCTCATTTTGCGCTGGAACAGAGGCGTGAATTTTGTCGCGCCTTTGCCGGCTAGATGCGGCCCAGAAGCGTGATGGTTCCCACCTGGCTGACGGAGCCGTTGTTTCCGCGCAGATAGTCGTAGTTGACGCCCAGATGCCAGGTGTCGGTGCCGGCGTTGAGGCCGATGCCGCCGATCAGGTTGCCGGTATCGGGATCGGGACCGACAAAGGTCATGCTGTTGCCAGGCGTGCTGAGCGCTGTGACGCCAGGCGCGGCGGTACCGACAAAGGCGCCTTTCAGCTTCACCGGGCTGCTGGCGAGGTCATAGCGATAGCCGAAGCGCGCCTCAGGCGAGAAATTGAAGCCCCAGAGATTCATGTTGAGGCGGAAATCGCTGCCGAAGGCGGCGCGCAGCGAGTTGGCGTAATAGGGCGCAACCTGCAGGTTGAAGCCGTTGCCGCCGCCCGTCTCGGTATAGCCCTCTTCGCGCATCGCCATTCCGTCCAGGCTGAAATGCGGGGCGATGGTAAGGCTGCCGGAGCGGAAATTGGCGCCGAGATTGGCGCCGATGGCGCCCATCAGGGCGGCGCGCTTGCCGAGCGCTTCGCGCAGCTGGCTGCCGACGGTCAGGTCGCGCACGCCCTTGAAGCTGCCATAGGCGGCTGAGATCTGGGTGTCGAGGAAGAGATGATTGCCCTGCCAGTCGGTATAGCCGCTCAGCATGTACCATTGGGTGTGGGTCTTGCTGTCGCGCGGCAGGGTCTGGACGACATCGCCGGAATAGAAGGTGAAGGCGGCGCCATACCAGCCGCCCCGCGGGCTGCCGGAATCCAGACCCAGCGAGAAGCCGAAGCCGTGGTCCTTGTAGTTGGTCAGGGTGCCGTCGGCGTCCACCCGTCCCTTGTTGTTGATGTTGCCGACAAATTCGGTGCCCCAGAGGGTGAGATCGCCTGCCACCCGGCCATAGGAACGCAGCAGGCGCTGGCGCGCCGCCACCGGCCCCGAGGCCTGGTCGGTGATGAGGATCGCCACCTGGCGGGCGCCGCCGGAGGTGTCGGGACCGAACTGGCTGAAGGCCTGCTGCGCCTGCTGCTGCGAAGCGGCGACATTGATGCCGCTCGAGGGCGTGCCGGGCGTGTTGTAGACGGTCAGGCTGGTGGCGATGGCCGAACCCAGCGTCGGGTCGGTGGCCAGCGCCGAGGCGACAAACGGAAATTGCGCCAGGGCGTCGCCGGTCAGGCCCAGGCCCGGCGTGCCGTCGGGATTGGTGGCGCCGGGCGCGCGCGGCGTCAGCGACAGCACAAGGGTCTGGTTGCCGGCGGCGCTGCCGATGGCAAGCGGTGTCGCGCTCGGCTGGAAAAGGAAAGGCAGGTTCTGCGACAGCAGGGCGTTGTTCTGGTCCAGCGTGGACTGGCTGATGGTGATGGTCGGCGCGGTTATCAGGACGATGTTCTGGGTGGTGGGATTGGTGACGCTCGCCAGGGTCGTGCCGGAGGAAACAAAGCTGCCGAACTGCATCGCCACGGTCGAATTCGCGGATATCGAGGCGCTCGTCGAGGCGCGGATCACCGGCGTGGTGGCGGTGGTGTTCTGCGAGATGGTGAGGCCCAGCGTGCCGCCGGTGACGTCGAAAGTCGAGGCGTTGAGCGAGCCGGAGTTGCCGGTATTGCCGATGAAGAGCGTGCCGTTATTCTCGACCGTGACGGCCAGCGCGCCCGGGCTCGATTTGATGATGCTGTTGACATAGCCGAAGGCGCCTACGTCCAGGACATGGCCGGTGCCGGCGCCGAAATCGACGATATTGATTTCGGTGCTGGGCGTGCGGCCGGCGCCCTGGCTGTCGATCTTGTAGGCCACCACGGCATAATTGTTCGGCGAATTGGCAACGCCGGTCGCCGTGTTGGCGGCCCCGCCGACATTGCCGACATTGAGGGTGTAATTGCTGCCGCCGGCGCCGAAGGAGAGGTCGCCCAGGATCTGGCCGCTATTGTTGATCTTGATGCCGTTGGCGGTGGAACTGGTCAGGTCGATGGCCCGCACCGAGCTGGCGACAACCGCGCCCACTCCGGGCGAGACGGTGGAGATGGCGGCGATGATCTTGCCGGCATTGTTGATGGTCTTGAGGCTGGAGGAGCCGTCGGAAATGGCGGTGGCGACCAGCGTGAAGGGCGCAGATGCCGTGCCGACATCGGAGGTGGGATTGACGGTGGACGTGCTGACGCTGGCCACGATCTGCGCGTTCTGGCCGACAACGATCAGCGGCACCGCCGCGCCCTGGCCGATGGTGATGGCGGTGGCGATGCCGCCGCTCGTGCCGCTGACCTCGGCATTGATGATGCCCGGGGTGATGCCGCCCGCGGCGGTGCCCTCGGCCTTGACGGTGATGTTGGGGATATTGGCGTAGCTGCCGATGGTCAGGGCGGTGGCGCTGACATTGGCGAAAACGGTGCCGGTTGCGTTGGTGACGGAGGCGGCCTGGAGGGTACCGGTGTTGAGCAACCCGCCCTTGCCGTCGCTGCCGCAGGTGGAGAAATCGCCGTTGCCCAGGCAGGTATAAATCAGCGGCGCGCTGCCCTGGATGAACATCGCCGCGCTGCTGAGGCCCTCGACAGCCGGCGTGGCGACGATGGTGCCGCGATTGATCAGGGAATAGCCGGGATCGACGGCGTCCAGCACGCTGGGGACCGGGCCGATATTGACGGGAATTCCGACATTGGCGGCGGCGGGATCGATATAGACGACGGCGGAGCCGTTGGTGCCGTTGCCGCTGAAGGCGGCGGTGGCGATGCCGGTGTTGCCTGTATAGGGACCGGCATTGTAGATGCCGCCATCGATGCTGCTGCCCACCACCAGCACCGAGCCGCCTTCCAGGACGGGTGTCTTGCTGCTGGGATCGATGAAGGCCTGGCCCACCGAAACGATCTTGCCGGCATTGACCAGAATGCCCTGGCCCGAGGTGGGCGCGGTGCTGCAGGTATAGCCAGCCGCCGCGGCCGTGGTGTCGGAGGCGCAGGCATGGATGCCGCCAAGGATGGCGATGCTGGTGGCGCCGCCGCCGATATTGCTGGCCGCGACCGAGCTGTCGAACGCGACATTGCCATAGACCGGAGCCGAGAAGGAAAACATGGTGCCGGGTCCCAGGCCGCTGGCCTTGGAACTGGGCACCGTGGTGAAGGACCCGCCAAAAATGACATCGCCGGTGATGGGGGTAAGGGAAGCCTGGCGGAACGTGCTGGAGCCGTCGCCTTGAATGTTGATGCTGGCGGCGCCGCCGTTGAGCCCGATGCCCGTGACATTGTTGATCTGGATGTTGCCGTAATAATGGTGGCCGCCGATGACCAACACGCCCACCCGGTTGGTCCCGTCGCCGCCAATGGTGATGGTGTTGCTGCTGATAAGGCCCTGTCCCTGGGCGAGGATGTCGCCGGCCGAGGTGTCGATCTGGATGCCCAGCCCGTTATTGTTGCTGCCCTGGTTGAGCGTGCCGCTGTTGGTGACCGAATTGTTGCTGTCCAGGGTTATGATGGCGCCGCCATTGTTCACCGTGATCGAGCCGTTGCTGGTGATGGTGATGTTGCCGTTTGCCTTGGTATCCAGCGCGGTCGAGGTGTCGGTGGAAACCTCGATATCGGCGCGCGTGGCCACAGGCAGAGCCAGAAGAACGGCCGCAGCGGCGGAAAGCATCAAACGGTGCTTGATCAAAAGTCCAACCTCTTGTTTCGCCGGGGGCGACTTAAATCGCAGGTCCGGCCTTTTTACGGCACCAGCGGGGCGTCATGCACGGCCCGCCGGCACCAGCAGGGCGGCTTCACCGATCTGCCCGGGGAGTGGCTAACCCGTTTCCTTCGTTCAAAAAAGCCCGAAAACCAGCGTCCTTTGGGGCAGCGGTCCGGGCATCTCCTGCCTTTGTACCCGGTGCACGGCCCGGTTCAACAGCAATTTTTCACGTTTTAATCGGGTGTTAGGCCCCCCGGCGGCACACTTGCGGATGAAAAAGGCTTAACAGGCGCCAGAAAGGCCCATGACCCCGGCCCGTCATACCGGCTTCGCCCGGCTCAGCCAGGACGACGTGAACGCGGCGGCATCCCGCCACGAGATGCTCTATTCCGGCCGCCCCGGCGGGGCGCGGGCGGTCTTCTTTTTCTGCGACCTGTCGGGCCTGGACCTTTCGGGGCGCAATCTGGCCGATGCGGACTTCACCGGGGCGGTGCTGGAGGAGGCCAATCTTGCCGGCGCCAAGCTCGATTCCGCCAGCTTCTTCGGCGCCGACCTCCGGCGCTCAAACCTGGCCGCCGCGTCCATGCGCCGGGCCGATCTGCGCGGCGCCTCCCTGCGCGGCGCCAACCTGATCGGCGCCGACCTGTTCGAGGCCGATCTGCGCGAAGGCACCATTGCGGAGAAGGACCGCCACGGCAATCTGCGGGTGCTGCAGCACGATCTGGGGCCGTCGGAGCTGCCCGCCGCCCTGCTCACCTCCGCCAATCTGGAGCGGGCCAAGCTGACCGGCGCCGTCGCCATCCAGGCCGATTTCACCGATGCGATGATGAAGGGCTGCCGGCTGACCCGCGCCAATCTGCGCCAGGCGCGGCTGACCGGCGCCAATCTGGAAAATGCCGACCTGTCGGGCTGCAATCTTGCCGGCGCCGATTTGGGCGGCGCCATCCTGATCGGCGCCAAGCTGGACATGGCCAATACCAGCGGCGCTGATCTTTCCAAGACCCTGCGCGAGGACATCAAGCCCGATGCCGCCGCCGCCGCCGAGGTCGAGCAGCTGATCGCCGCCCATGTCCGCTGGGCCGAAAGCGATGGCCGCGAAGGCAGGCCCGCCGACCTTTCCGGCCGCAATCTGCGCGGGATGGGGAGCCTGGCCCATCGCAGGCTGACCGCCATGATCGCGCCCGGGGCCCAGCTCTATGGCCTGGACCTGGAAGGCGCCTCGCTCCAGGGCAGCAATCTCTCCGGCGCCGATCTTCGGGCGGCGAATCTGCGCGGCGCCGATCTGCGCGGCGTCAATCTCTCGGGCGCGCAGCTCAATCATGCCAACCTCAGCGACTGCAAGTTGGGCCCGCTGCTGATTTCGGCGGGACGGCTGTTGCCGGCACGGCTGGACGAAGCCCAGGCGCGCTACGCCAATTTCCACGGCGCCGACCTCAAGCGGGTGAACCTTTCGGGCTGCGATTTTTCCTATGCCGACCTGCGCGACGCCGACATGACAGGCTGCGAGATGGAGAATTGCGAGCTTGCCGGCGCCAAGCTGCCGATGAGATTCGCCGCCAGCGCCTAATTCCAGGTAGCTCGAGCGCCGCACAACGCGCGGCGCGACCCGCAGCATCCGCCAGCTCCTTCCCCCTTCGATGCGAAGCATCAGGAAGGGGGAAGGTGTCGCAACGAGGTGTCTGCGTCTTCGCAGACCCGAGTTGCGACGGATGGGGGTAAATTAAACCAAGGCCGCCGTGCGGGTGCGGATGAACTGCCCCAGACGCGCCAGCGAAACCTTGGCCTCGTTCAGTTTGGGGTCGGCCTGGAAGAGATGGCTCATGCCATCATAGATTTCCACGCTCACCGGCACGCCCGCCTCGGCAGCGCGATCGCCCAGCTTGGAGGCGTCGTCGCGCAGCACTTCGCCCGCGCCGGCATGCACCATCACCGGCGCGAAATCCTTGAAGGCGGCGAAGGCGGGGGACGCATAGACATCGCAGGGATTGGATTTGCGCAAATAGAAGCGGGCGCAGAGAAAAAGCTGCTCCCAGCCCAGCTGGCTGTCGCCGCTGCGATTGCCCAGGATGGAGTGGCCGGACAGCGCCAGATCGGCCCAGGGCGAGAGCGCAGCAACGCCGCCGGGACGATCCATGCCGGCATTGCGGGCGGCCAGCGCCACCGAGAAGGCAAGGCCGCCACCCGCCTCGTCGCCCGCCAGCAGGATGGAAGAGGCCGGAATGCCGCGCCCGATCAACTCGCGATAGGCGTCAAGCCCGTCGCGCACTGCAGCCGGAAAGGGATTTTCCGGCGCCAGGCGATAGCGCGGCGCGAAGGCGGGGACGCCGCTGGCCTCGACCAGGCGCGCGATCAGGCCGCGATGGGTTTCGGGCGAGCCGGAAACAAATCCGCCGCCATGGAAATAGAGCATGGCCCGGCCTTCCTCGCTGCTGCCGTGCCACTCGCCCGGCACCGGTCCCAGGCTTGCCGGCGTCACGGCAATGGCAGCCGGCAGGCCGAAGCGGACAAAGCTTGTCTCATAGCGGGCGCGCACCGACTCGATGTCGGTGACGCCACTCTTGCCGGGCCATTGCGGTTGCCAGAAAGCCAAGCCGTTCCTCGTGTCGAAAGCGGCGGGAGTGTAACGCCGAGAAATACCAAATAAAAAGGCAGGAGGCTTGGGAGCTTCCTGCCTTTTCTTTGATGAACCCCCATCCGTCGCAACTCGGGTCGGCAAGTGCCGACACCTCGTTGCGACACCTTCCCCCTTCCTGGCGCTTCGCGCCGAAGGGGGAAGGAAGCTGGCGGATGCTGCTTGTCGCCCGGCGGCTGACGCTGCCGGGCTCGAGATCAAGCGGCTTTCTGGCCCTCGATGGTCGTCAGCGTCGCGCCATTGATGGGAATGCGCCGCGGCTTCTTTTCCTCCGGCACGACGCGCTCCAGGTCGATATGCAGCAGGCCGTTGGCGAGATTGGCGCCCTTCACCACGACATGCTCGGCAAGCTGGAACTGGCGCTCAAAGGCGCGGCCGGCAATGCCCTGATGCAGGAAGGCGGGCTTTTCGCCATTGCCCTCTTCGCGCTTGCCGGTGACGGTGAGGACATTGTCCTTGACCTCGATGCCGAGATCATTCTCGGCAAAGCCGGCGACCGCCACGGAGATGCGGTAATGGTTCTCGTCGCTGCGCTCGATATTGTAGGGGGGATAGCCCGGGGCGCCGTCAGCGGCGGTCTCGAGCAGGTTCAGCAGCCGGTCAAAGCCGACACTGGTGCGGAAAAAGGGCGAATAGTCGTAACGCATGATCAACCTCCTGAAAGCGTTGCACGATCCGGTCCCGGAACGGCGGCCGGATGACACCGAGATAGGCGCGCAACTTCCTGCTTCAACCTCTTGAAAAGGTCCCAATCCGCCCTAAAACCGGTGTGATGGAGCGCGCCGAGGCAATTTTTCAGCCCTTTTTCTTTTCGGCCCGCTCCGGGGTCCCGGGCGTGGATCGGCCGGTCCGGCTGCGGGGCGCGCGCTTTGCCGCCGATCCCGCGAGGCCTTTCCGCGGAACCTGCGTTCTGCTCAACGGCCAGACCGAATTCATCGAGAAGTATTTCGAGGTGATCGACGAACTGCGCGGCCGCGGCTTCGCCGTCGCGTGCCTGGACTGGCGCGGCCAGGGCGGCTCGGAGCGGGCGCTGAAGGATGACAGCCGCAAGAGCTATGTCACCGACTTCGCGGAGTATGACGAAGACCTGGCCGCCTTCATGCGCGAGGTCGTCGCACCCATGACGGCCAACCTCCCCCTTATGCGCGAAGCGCATGCAAAGGAGGAGGTGGCCGTAGCACACCTCAGTATGCGAAGGCCGGAGCGGGTTGAATTAATTGCGCTGGCGCACTCGATGGGCGCGCACAATCTGCTTCGCTACCTGGTGCGCCAACCGGATGGCTTTGCCCGCGCCGTGCTGACGGCGCCGATGATCGCGGTGTCCTTCCGCGGCAACGCCGCATGGCTGGTCCGGCTGGTGACGGCGTTGCAGACTTTTCTGCGGCGGGGATCGCATTGGGTCTGGGGCATGGAGGGGCGCGATCCCCATCGCATGAGCTTCGCGCGGCAGATGGTGACATCCGATGAAGCCCGTTTCGCGCGAACCCAGAAACTCCTCCTCGCCCAACCGCAATTGCGGCTGGCCGGGGCGACCTGGGCCTGGCTGGCGGCGGCCCTGCGTTCCATGGCCTGGCTGAAACAGCGTGCGCCCTGCATCACGACTGACCTGCTGGTGATTGGCGCCGGGGCAGACCGCATTGTGCTGACGGCGGACACCAGACGCTTCGCGGCCCGCCTGCCCCATGCGCGCTATGTAGAAATCGCCGGCGCCGGCCATGAGATGCTGATGGAGCGCGACAGGTTTCGGGCGCAATGGTGGGAGGCTTTCGACGCCTTCATGGCTCCATGAATTGCGTCAGGCTGACAGCGGATAGCGCCGCCCGGTCGGATTGCCAGACAAAAATTCCATAGGCGCCGCTGAGAAACAGCAGCAGCGCCACCAGAAGTCCCGCCAGGCGCCGGCTGTGCACCGCGCTTTCGGCCTCGGCGCGGGTGCGATGATGGAAATCGCCCTCGTCCCCGGCATCTCGGTTTGCTGTCTTGGCCATGATGGAAGGGAAACGTCGGGTAAAGAAGCAGGTTCCGCGCGGCAGGCGCGTGCCCCGGCATCCTCTTTCGAAGATGCCAGGGCACGGCAGCCTTGCGCGCTGGACGGCGCGCAATTCGCTATTGCTGGGTTTCAGCAGGCTGTTCCGCCGGCGCCGGAGCCGGGGTGGGAGCTTCAGCCGGAGTCGGGGTTTCCGGCGCGGCCGACTGTTCGTTCAGGGCCGGATTGCCCGCCACCGTATTGGCCGGAGGCGTCGGGCTCACAGGCTCGGGAACATTGGCGGCCTGGTTTTCCACCGGAGCCGGCGTCACCAATGGCGCCGCAGCGACAGGCGGCGGCACCGGCGCGGCCTGCTGCGCCACATCGGATTTGGGCAGTGCCTCGACCTTCGGGGCTATGGTGGCCCGGGCCTGCTTGGTCACGGGCGCGGGCTTGACCATGTCCGGTGCGGTGGGCGCCGTCATGTTCTCCGCCGGCGTCATGGCCTCAGGCGGCGTCACCGGCGGGGGCGGCGTCATCGCCGCCGTGCTGACGGGCGCCGACGGCGAAGGCAGGTTGTCGTCGGCGACCTTGGGCTGGTTGGCCATGAAGGTCGTGATGGCATAGACGCCGACGGCGCCGAACACCACCGCCACCGCCGCGCCCGCAATCCATTTGCTGCGGCGCGAGCCGCTCTCTTCCACAATGTCGTTGTTGATGTGCATCTCGCCGAGACCGCCGGAATCCACGAAGGTGGCCTCCGGAAACGACTCGGTGACGATGACGGGTTCTTCGATGAAGCGGGGACCGGCATCATCGATACGCGGGGTAAAGTCGCGCAGATCGCTCATGATGTCTCCTATAGGGTTTCACTAGGCTGCATGAAGCCAACGTGGGGTCCGAATGTGCGTTCCGCAACACCCCAACAAAGGCAGATTAAGGCAGGTTTTGCGGGCATTTCCCGCGCATTGCGGCGCGATTGCGGCGGCGCGGTGGAGAGATGACGGATGTAAATACGGCGCTTTTGCGGACGCGAAATCAGCCGGCCAGCAGCCTGATCGCTTGCGCGTGAACGCGGGCGTCGCCGCAGGCCAGGATGGTGGCGCCGTCCCGGCAATCGCCGCCGTCCCAGGCGGTGATGATGCCGCCCGCGCCTTCGACCAGCGGAATCAGGGCGGCGACATCCCAGGCCTTGAAGCCTGCCTCAATGATGCAATCGACAAAACCCAGCGCCAGCACGCCGAAGAGATAGCAGTCGCCATGATAGCGGGTGAGACGCGCCTGCGCTTTCACCCGCCCGAAGGCGGCCTGCTGCGCCTGCGTCATGTAAGCCGATGGATCGGTGGCGCACAGCACCGCCTCGCCGATGTCGGCGCATTGGCGTGACTGCAGCGTCGTCACGGTGCCCTGGGTGCGCAATTCCGATTTTCCGTTGACGCCGATATAGCGCTCGCCCAGCACCGGCTGGTCGAGAATGCCCAGCACCGGCGCGCCGTCCTTTTCCAGGGCGATCAGCGAACCCCATTCATGCCGTCCGGTGATGAAGCAGCGGGTGCCGTCCACCGGATCGAGCACCCAGCGCCAACCGGAGGTGCCGGGCGTCTCGCCATATTCCTCGCCCAGGATGGCGTCGTGCGGCCGCTCGCGCGCGATCAATTCGCGGATGGCGCGTTCGGCGCCCCGATCAGCCTCGGTGACGGGATCGAATTTGTGCCCTTCCCGCTCCTTGGCCTCCACCGCGATGCGCTGGCGGAAAAAGGGCCGGATCACCGCGCCCGAGGCGTCGGCCAGGCGGTGGGCAAAGGCAATGGTATCGGCATCCACGGTCATGGCGGCAACCTAGCCGTGACGCAGCTTGAGATAAAGGATGGAGGAGGTGAAGCCGAGGCTCACCGCATTGGCGGCGATCAGCGGACCATCGGCGATGACAATCCCATAGACCAGCCAGAGCGTGATGCCAAAGACCAGCAGCGAGAACATGGGCAGGGAGATGTCGCGGGTTGAACGGGTGCGCCAGGCCCGCACCAGCTGCGGCAGATAGGAGATGGTGGTGCAGAGACCGGCGGCGGCGCCCAGGGCGGAAACGAGGTCGGGATCCATGCGGCCTTTCCTCGCGGAGCTAGAAGATCCCGACCGCCAGCTGCGCCCAGACCAGCAGAAACAGCGCTGCCAACGCGGCGGCCCCGGCCAGCCGGGTCCTGCGATCGGCAATGCGGCATATGGCGAATTCGTAGATGAGACCCGTCGAGAGGATCAGCACGCCGGCGACCGCGAAATCCAATGCGGTCCAGGCGACTTCGCTGGTGAATTGCATCGCGACCAGCGGCACCAGCAGAAGGCACAGCGTCGCCAGCAAAACCCGCAGGACGCGTCGCGCCATCAGGCTTCCGCCGCCTGTTTCGCGCGCTTGCGCAGATGCGGCCGCAACTCCCTCTTCCGCAGCCGGATGTTCAGCGGCGTCACTTCCACCAGCTCGTCATCCTCGATATAGGCCATCGCCTGTTCCAGGGTCATGGGAACGATAGGCGTCAGGCGCACCGCCTCGTCCTTGGAGGTGGTGCGAATATTGGTGAGCTGCTTGGCCTTGGTGGGATTGACGTCGAGATCATTGTCCTTGGCGTTCTGGCCGATGATCATGCCCTCATAGACCTTGGTGCCGGGCACGACGAACAGCTTGCCGCGCTCTTCCAGATACCAGAGGCCATAGGCGACGCATTCGCCATTCTCGGTGGAGATCAGGACGCCATTGACGCGCCCGCCCACCGGCCCCTTGTGCGGGGCGTAATTCAGGAACATGCGGTTCATCACCCCGGTGCCGCGCGTGTCGGTGAGGAATTCGCCGTGATAGCCGATCAGGCCGCGGGCCGGGGCATGGAAGACGATGCGGGTCTTGCCGGCGCCGGTAGGGCGCATGTCGGTCATCTCGCCCTTGCGGTTGCTGATTTTCTCGATCACCACGCCGGTATAGGCATCGTCCACGTCCACCGTGACTTCCTCGATCGGCTCCAGGCGCTGGCCGCCCTCGGTCTGGAACAGCACGCGGGGACGGGAGATGGAAAGCTCGAAGCCTTCGCGGCGCATGGATTCGATCAGCACGCCCAGCTGCAATTCGCCACGGCCTGCCACCTCGAAGGCGCCCTCGCCGGTTTCGGCCACCTTGAGCGCGACATTGCCTTCGGCCTCGCGGAACAAGCGGTCGCGGATAACGCGGCTCTGCACCTTGTCGCCTTCGCGCCCGGCCAGCGGAGAATCGTTGACCGCGATGGTCATGGCCAGCGTCGGCGGATCGATCGCCTGGGCGTGGATCGGCTCCTCGACCGCAGGGTCGCACAGCGTGTCGGCGACGGTGGCGATTTCCAGGCCGGCAATTGCGACGATGTCGCCGGCCTCGGCCCGCTCCACCGGCACGCGGGCCAGGCCCCGGAAGGCCAGCAGCTTGGTGACGCGCGCCTTCTCGAGTGTCTCGCCGGTGCGCGACAGCACCTTGATGTGGCGGTTGGTGGTGATGGCGCCGGATTCGATGCGGCCGGTAAGGACACGGCCGAGGAAATTGTCGGCCTCCAGCGTCGTCACCAGCATCTTGAAGGGATGGGCGTCGCCCGCCAGCGCCTGGGGCTTGGGCGCCGGCACGTCTTCGACGATGCGGCGAAAGAGCGGCGAGAGATCCTTGCGCTCATCCGCCAGTTCGTCCACCGCCCAGCCATTGCGGCCGGAAGCATAGAGATGATGGAAGTCGAGCTGATAATCGCTGGCTTCCAGCGAAAGAAAGAGGTCGAAGATGCTTTCCAGCGTCTCGGCCGGCTGGGCGTCGCTGCGGTCGATCTTGTTGATCACCACGATGGGCTTGAGGCCCAGCTTCAGCGCCTTGGAGAGGACGAATTTGGTCTGCGGCATGACGCTTTCGGCGGCGTCCACCAGCAGGACCACCCCGTCCACCATCGAGAGGATGCGCTCGACCTCGCCGCCGAAATCGGCATGGCCGGGCGTGTCCACGATATTGAGACGGGTCCCCTGCCATTCCACGCTGGTGCATTTGGCCAGGATGGTGATGCCGCGCTCCCGCTCCTGGTCGTTGGAATCCATTGCCCGCTCGGCCATGTGCTGGTTTTCCCGCACCGACCCGGACTGCTTCAGCAGCTGGTCCACCAGGGTGGTCTTGCCATGGTCAACATGGGCGATGATGGCGATGTTACGGATGTCCATGTCTGGCAATGCTTTCGGAATCGGAAAAAGAGCGGAAAAGCCGGGGCTTATAGCCATGCCGGCGGCCTTGCGGCAACAGCGGGTTCCCTCGCGGTCCCGGCAAACGGAGACAATTGCGACAAACTCTTACCCTATGCTCCCTCCCGGATGGCCTAAAGGTCGCTAAAGGTTCACTTTTCCGGCTTTCCGGGACCTTGAAAGCGCGGCGATAGGCAAGGCACATAGCCGGCGGCGGGATGCGGGGTTTTCGGGTTGCCCCCCTTGCCGTTTCCTGCAACACCCCGATTGCGCGCGGGATGCCTGCGCGCCTGCAAAGGTTTTTGAGTGGCCATGAATTACCAGCCGCCCCGGCCCGTCCAAGCGCCGGACCCTGTCCAGGCGAGCCCGCGCCGCCGCGCCCGCTCCATCCTTTTGGGTGGAATCGTGCTGGCGGGCCTGCTGGGCGGCTATTGGTACTACACCCATCAGCCCGCCCAGCGCGCGGTCGTGCGCCGCGAGACCGCCGCGCCGGTCCGCGTGGCCAGGGTCGAGCGCCGCGACATGGCGGTGATCGAGCGCACCATCGGCACCGTCGTGGCCAATTCCAGCGTCCAGGTGACGGCGCGGGTGCAGGGCCAGCTTTTGGCTGCCTATTTCAAGGAAGGCCAGCTGGTGAAGAAGGGCCAGATGCTGTTCCAGATCGATCCGCGCCCCTACCAGGCCGCCTATGACAGCGCCGTCGCCAATCTCGCCACCACTGAATCCAAGGCCAAGCGCTATCAGGCGCTGGTCGGTCAGAACGCCATTTCCCAGATCACCAATGACGACGCCCAGGCCGCCTTCGAGCAGGCCAAGGCCGCAGTGGAAACCGCGCGCCTCAATCTGGAATATACCCGCATCACCTCGCCGGTGAACGGCAAGACCGGCGCCATCCTCGTCCAGCCCGGCAATCTGGTGACGCCCTCGGCCAGTGTCGGCGCCTCGGCGCTGGTGAACATCACCGAGATCCAGCCGATCAAGGTTTCCTTCGCCCTGCCCCAGACCGACCTGCCGCGCATCCAGGCGCGGGCCAATTCCCCGGCGGGCCTTGCCGCCCAGATCAGCCTGCACGCTCAGGGCGGGACAGACCGCGATGCCAAGGTGGATTTCGTCAACAATGTCGTGGCCAACACCAGCGGCACCATCGAATTGCGCGCCAGCCTGCCCAACCAGGACGCCGCCCTGGTGCCGGGCCAGCTCGTGGATGTTGTCGTGGCACTGGACATGCTGCACGACGCCCTGGTGGTTCCGCGGGAAGCCCTGAACAACGGTCCCGACGGACAATTCGTCTATGTCGTGAGCCCGGAGATGACGGCGGAGGTGCTCAAGGTCAAGCTGCTGTTCGACGACGGCACCAATTCGGCGATCCAGGGCAACCTGCGCGAAGGCCAGATGGTCGTCACCCAGGGCCAGCTGCGCGTGCTGCCCGGCGGCAAGGTTTCCACGGGACGCGGCGAAGGCGGGCGAGGCGGCGGACGTCGCGGCGGAGGACGTCGCGGCGGAGGCGAAGGCTGATGAATATCTCGCGCGCCTTCATCGAGCGGCCGGTCATGACCACCCTGGTCATGGCGGCGATGATCATTTTCGGCATCTTCGGCTATTTCTCCCTGCCGGTCTCCGACCTGCCCAATTTCGACTTCCCCACCCTGTCGGTAAACGCGAGCCTACCGGGCGCTGATCCCGAAACCATGGCCTCGGCGGTGGCTTCGCCGCTGGAGAACCAGTTCTCCACCATCAACGGCATCGACTCGATGACCTCGTCCTCGAGCCAGGGCCGCACCAACATCACCATCCAGTTCAACCTGGACCGCAACATCGACGCCGCCGCCCAGGACGTGCAGACCGCGATCAGCGCGGCGACGCGGCAGCTGCCGCGCGCGATGCCGACGCCGCCCACCTTCCGCAAGCAGAACCCGGCCGACCTGCCGATCCTGTTCATCGCCCTGACCTCGGACACGATGGAGCCGTCCAAGCTCGACGACTATGCCGAGACCTTGCTGGCGCGGCAGCTCTCCACCATCGAAGGCGTCGCCCAGGTCCAGGTGGCGGGCTCGGCGCAATATGCCGTGCGCATCCAGGCCGATCCGTCCGCGCTGGCGGCGCGCAGCATCGGCTTCGACACGCTGGTCAATGCCGTCGCCGCCGCCAATGTCAACCAGGCCACCGGCGCCCTGAATGGCGGCACCAAATCGGCCATCATTCATGCCAACGGCCAGCTCAATAACGCCGAGGAATTCCGCCGCCAGATCCTGGCCTATCGCGGCGGCGCGCCGGTCCGGATCGGCGATGTCGCCAAGGTGCTGGACAGCGTCAACAACCCGTATGCCGGCAGCTGGTACAAGGGCAAGCCGGCGATCACCCTCTATGTCTCGCGCCAGCCGGGCTCCAACACCATCAAGACCATCGACGCGATCAAGGCGGTGCTGCCCCAGTTCGAGCAGACCCTGCCGCCCAGCGTGAAGCTGTCGGTGATTTATGACCGCTCCATCACCATCAAGTCGGCGGTGGACGATGTGCAGATGACGCTGCTGATCGCCGCCGGCCTGGTCGTGCTGGTGATCTTCGCCTTCCTGCGCCGCGTCAGCGCCACCTTCATACCCGCCCTGGCCCTGCCCATTGCCGTGATCGGCACCTTCGCCGGCATGTCGCTGATGGGATTCAACCTCGACAATCTCTCGCTGATGGCGCTCACCCTGTCGGTGGGCTTCGTGGTGGACGATGCCATCGTCATGCTGGAGAACATCGTCCGGCATATCGAACAGGGCATGAAGCCCTATGAGGCAGCGCTCAAGGGCTCGGCCGAGATCGGCTTCACCATCCTATCCATGACCACCTCCCTGGCGGCGGTCTTCATCCCCATTCTCTTCATGGGCGGCGTGGTGGGGAGGCTGCTGCACGAATTCGCCGTCACCATCATCCTGGCCATCCTGGCTTCGGGCATCATCTCGGTGACGCTGACGCCCATGCTGTGCGCCCGCATCCTCAAGGACGAACATGGCCAGGCGCATGGCTGGTTCTACCGGTTGAGCGAAAATACCTTCAACTGGATGCAGTCCACCTATACCAGCTCGCTGCGCGCGGCGCTGAACTACAAGCCGGTGGTGATCGCCATCTTTGTCGGGACGCTGGCGGCCAGCGCCTGGCTCTTCATGATCATGCCGCAGGACTTCCTGCCCAGCGACGATGTCGGGCGCCTCAACGGTCAGGTCCAGGCGGCCAACGGCACCTCGTTCGAGCAGATGACGCGCTATGTCAGCCAGGCCCAGGACATCATCAACGCCGACCCCAATGTCGAGGGCGCGATGGCGCAGGTGGATGGCGGCAACGGCCAGGCCGGCACCAACAATGCCCGCTTCAACCTGATCGTGCTGAAGCCGCCGGGCGTGCGCAAGCTGGACGCCGATGGCGTGATCCGAGAACTGCGTCCGAAGCTGTCGCGCATCCCCGGCGCCAACATCTTCCTCACCAACCCGCCCTCCGTGCGCCTTGGCGGGCGCATGTCGCGCTCCAACTACCAGTACACGCTGCAGGGGCTGGACCTGAACCAGTTGCAGGTGATGTCGGCGCGCCTGATGGAGGAGATGCGCAAGGACCCCGCCTTTGTGGACGTCACCAGCGACTATGACGCCGCCATGCCCTCGGTGCAGGTCAATATCGACCGCGACCGCGCCGCCGCCTTCGGCGTCTCGCCGCAGCAGATCGAAAGCGCGCTGGGCGCCGCTTTCAGCTCCAGCCAGATCTCGCAGATCAACGCCCCCTCCAACCAGTATGAAGTGATCCTGGAGCTGCTGCCGCAATACACCCGCGATCCTGCCTCGCTGGCCAAGCTCTACATCACCGCCTCCGGCAATGGTAACGGCAACACCACATCCACCGGCAACGGCACGACGGTGGGTGGAGGGGCGCCGGCCGGCGTCGGCACGCTGGTGCCGCTGACCGCGGTGACCGACATCACCAACGAAACCATGCCGATCAGCATCAACCATGCCGGCCAGGTGCCCGCCATCACCGTCTCCTTCGACCTGGCGGCCGGCCATGCCCTGTCGGACGCGGTCAGCGGCATTGCCCGCGCCAGCCGCGCCATCGAAATGCCCGACACCATCACCGGGAGCTTCCAGGGCACCGCGGCAGCCTTCCAGGCCTCGACCCAGAACATGGGCTGGCTGCTGATCCTGGCCATGCTGGTGGTCTACATCATCCTGGGCATTCTCTATGAGAGCTTCATTCACCCGATCACCATCCTGTCAGGCCTGCCTTCGGCGGCGATGGGCGCGCTCCTGACGCTCTATATCGTCGGCCTGCCGCTGACGCTCTACGCCTTTGTCGGCATGATCATGCTGATCGGCATCGTCAAGAAAAACGCGATCATGATGATCGACTTCGCCCTCACCAAGCAGCGCTCGCATGCGGGCGTGTCGCCGGAAGAGGCGATTTTCGAGGCGGCGATAACCCGTTTCCGTCCCATCATGATGACCACCATGGCGGCGATGATGGGCACGCTGCCGATCGCCCTGGGCACCGGTACCGGCGCCGATTCCCGGCGGCCGCTGGGCCTGTGCGTGGCGGGCGGCCTTTTGCTGTCGCAGCTGCTGACGCTCTACATCACGCCGGTGATCTACACCTATCTCGACCGGCTGCGCGCACGCCTGTCGCCGCGGGACCGCCGCCAGCCCTCGCCGGTGCCCGCCGAATAAATCCTAGAATCTAAGATGCAGGGCCAGCCCGTAGGTGCGCGGGTCGGTGTAGAACACGCCGGTATAAAGGCCGGAGGTGGCGCCGGAGAGATATTCGCCATTGATGCCGGCGGCATTGCCCAGATTCTTGGCGAAGGCTTCCATCCACCAATCGCCTGAATCCGGCTTCAGCGTCAGCATCAGGTTGGCGACGCTGTAGGAGGGGATGCGGTCGGCGCCGTCATTGAAGATGCGGCTGTACATGGCGCCGCGCCAGTACCATTCCACCCGGCCGGTGAGGGCGAAGCCGTCCAGGCTCCGGGTATATTGCGCGCCCAGCGTGAGGGCGGCAGGCGGGATATTGCCCAGGGCGTTGCCCCGAAGGTTGCGCGGCACGCCGGTGAAGGTGGCGCCGATCGCCGGGTTTGAAGTGGCGAAGTGGGTCGCGGCCAGCAGGCCGGAAAGAGCAGGGCTGTTGACCGAAAGCGCATAGAAGGGATCGGCGGCGCTGGTGGCGGCATAGCAGGTGCCATAGGCGGCATGGGCGATCCCCGCGCCGGCGAGCGCCTCGGTGCCGCCGGGCGGAGCAAAGAACAGCCCGCCGGAGGCGGCGGACAGCGTGGCGAAATCGGAGGCGAAATTGCCGCCGGAATAATACAGCACGCAATTGCCGGCATTGGTGGAGGTGAGATTGCCGTCCTTGACCAGCAGCGTGCCCGCATTGCCGCCGGTGGGATTGCGGGTGTCCACCTGCATCGTGTTGCCGACGCGCGATTGCGTGAGGCTGAGACCGAGATCGAATTGCAGCCCGGCGCCGGCGGCATAGCGGAATTCGCCTTCCAGCCCGGACAGCGTGGCATTGATGTTGGAATTGACCGAGGTGTTGGCGACGATGGTGGAGATCTGATAGTCGCGATAATCGTAATGCCAGGCGGTGAGATTGGCCTCCAGCGCCCCGCCCAGCAGCAGATTCTTGGTGCCCAGCTCGAAGGCATCGATGCTTTCCGGCGCATAGGTGGCGGGAATGCCCATCAGATTGTTGGTCTGGATGCCGGGATTGGAGCCGCCGGCCTTGTAGCCCCGCGAATAGGACGCATAGAGCAGGGTTGAATCGGTGAAGGAGAGTTCGGGCGCATAGCTGACCACGGCGCGGCCGGTGATCTTGTCGAAGCGCCGCGACGTCTCCTGATAAAGCTGCGCTCCGGGCGCACCGGCGTCGAAATCGGCCTGGCCCTGGGCCACCAGGGCCGCAAGCGCCGCGGTTTCGTCCGTCGTGCCGGCGGGAATCAGGCCATTGAGAATGGCGATGCGGCCGCGAAAGCTTTTCTGGTCGTCGGTGGCGCGCAGCCCCACGGTGAATTTCAGATCGTTCGTGGGCTGATAATAAAGCTCGCCATAGATCGCCTTGGAATCGATCGTCACCTTCTCGCCCTGATTGTGATAATAGGGCGGACCATAGATGCAGCCCGTGGCATTGGCGCAAAGCGGGGCGGCCCTGAGCGGCCCCAGCAGCGCTCCCAGCAGCGCCTGGCCGTAATCCTGGGTATTGGCGGCCAGATAATAGTCGGCGGGCGTGTCGGCGCGCAGGTAATAAAGCCCCAGCTGGAAATTCAGGGGACCGGGGCGGTCGCTGGCCAGGCGCAGCTCGGCGGAATATTGCCGGTCAAAGCCATCGGACTGGTCGAAGACATATTCGTTGCCGGTGTAGCGGTTGATGGAACCGCCCACGATGCCCAGCCCCGTGAAATTCGACGTCGGCAGCGTTCCGGCATGGGCAGGATTGAGCAGGAAGGCATAAGGCCCGCTGGCGGCGCTGGCGTAGGACGCGGGCACCAGGCCGGCGCCCGCATAGGCGGTTATGGTGTTCTGGAAAGTGGCGAGACTGGTGGCGAGAAACGTGGCATTGAAATTGGGACCGGGCTGGTTGGTATAGCTCTGGTTGCTGACAAAGGCAGTGTCGGCATAGGCCGTGACGAATGTCAGGGCCAGCCCGTCGCCTAGGGCCTGCCGCGCCTCCAGGGTGAGAGAATTGCTGCGGGTCCGCAAATGCGGCGAGACATCGGAATTGATCACCCGCGGATCGTCCGGCACCGCGCCGGGCGCGGCCGCGAAGGGCTGGCTGAGATCGGCAAGACCCAGACCCTGCGCCGTCGCCTTCGCCGCCGCGGCGGATTGGCCCAGCGCCTGATAAACGCCCGCGAAGGTGGTCCCCAGCGCCTGGCGCGACACCGGAATGTTGAAGAAGGTGGCGTTGAGATTGACCGCGCCGCCATTGCCGCTTAGCGCGCCGGGCAGGCATCCCAGCGTGCCCGTGGGATCGGTGTCGCAGAGCTGCTTCTGGCCCCGCAGCCGGCTGTCGGCCTCCATCGCGCGGGAGGCGATGAGATCGATCATGGTGTCCTGGCCCGGCTGCCAGCGCAGCGAGGCGCGAGCCGACCAGAGATCGCGGGAATCCACCCGCGATGGCGCCGATCCCCCGAAGACATTGCGGGTAAAGCCGTCATGGCGCACCCAGTCGCCCGCCAGCCTCAGGCCCAGCTCGCCAGCGACCAGGGGTACATTCACCATGCCCTGGATCTCGGCGGCGTTGTAATTGCCATAACTGGAGGACAGGTCGGCCGCAAAGCCGTCCAGCCTGGGCCGGGCGCTGAAGACGTTGAAGGCGCCGCCGGTGGCGCCGCGCCCATACAAGGTGGATTGCGGGCCGCGCAGCACCTCGATGCGCTCCAGATCGTAGAACTGGGCGGCGTCGATCGGCGGCACCGCATAGTAAACATCGTCGATATTGAAGGCGACGCCATATTCGCTGTCGCCGGAGATCACCTGGGTGCCGATGCCGCGGATGGAGAAGTTCGAGCTGGAGAAATTGCTCTTGGTGAAATTGACCGCCGGGGCGGCGAACTGGATGTCGCGCACCCCGTTCAGGCGCCGTTCAACAATGTCCGCGCTGGCGAAGGCGCTGACGGCCATGGGCACGCTTTGCTGGTCTTCGAGCCTGTGCTCGGCGCTGACGGTGACGGTTTCGATGGTCTGGGCGCGCGCGGCGATGTTCAGCACCCCCAGGGCGGCCCCCGCCAGCAGCGCCCCAATGCGCCATGCGCGGCGTTGTGCGGCCATCTTCATCCCCTTCCCCCTTCAGGCACAGACAGAGGCCACAAGATGACGTGCCGGGCAATATCCTATGACAGAGTGGGGATGCCGGTTTTGCGCCGCAGCCGGTCGAACGGGCCAATCAGCAAAAGGCCGGCGAAATAGCCGCCCAGATGCACCTGCCAGGCGATGGCGCCGGAACCCGCCAGGGGAAAGCCCAGCAGTCCCACCGCCAGGTTCACCAGCACCCATACCGCGGTAAAGCTGAGAACCTGCCGGGACAGGATGGGCGCGGGCGGGGCCTCGCTGCGGAACGGGAGAGACAAGGGCAGGAGCCGCACCCCCGCCGCCATCAGGCCGGAAATGGCCCCCGAAGCGCCCACGACCGGATCGATCCCGCCCCAATCCAGCGCCAGGAAAAGTGCGGCGCCCGCAATGCCGGCGGCCAGGAAGAAGAGAAGAAAGAGAAGCGCGCCCAGACGGCGGGCGACGATGGGACCGAAGGCCAGCAGCCAGACGCTGTTGAGCAGCAAGTGTGTCCAGCTTCCATGCAGGGCCATGTAGCTGACAAAGGGGATCAACTTTTCCCCCAGGCCTCCCGCCACGGCATAGCGCGCCGGAATGAAGGCGTAGGTGAGGATCAGGTCGCTCGAAGCAGGCTCGCCCAGCCAGAGCCGGCCGGCATGGGCGGCGACCAGCACCGCAATCAGAAGCCAGACAATGGCAGGAACATTGAAGGCCGGCTGTCGCGCCGGATCGGATTGCAGGAAGGCCATGTCCCATATCACCCGAACCCCTGCCCGCTTGCCAGAGCCAATTCGTGCCATTCGGGGACAGGGCGCCCTCAATTCGGTGCGGCTTGCCTGCGCCAGGTGGTCCGCACCGGCCAATCCCCCGTCCCGGTGCGGCACGGCGAAGCGTTAACGCCGATTAAGGACTGGCACGGCGATTGCGAGAATGGGGCGAGACGTTTTGGAAAGCCCGCCATGCGCCATTTCAGGATCGCCGCTTTCGCCCTTGCAGGGCTCGCCTTCAATCTCGCTGTGCCTGCGGCACGCGCCGGGGATTGGAGCAATTCCGGCACCTATAACGGCTTCGGCAACAATCTGAACACGCCCGCCAATTTCAGCCTGCGCGACCAGAACGGCAACCTCACCATGGTTGACGGGCAGATCACCTCCTCCAATTTCAGCTCCAATACCGGCGCGCAGTCCGCCGGCGCAGGAGTTGGCACGGGCGGTGCAGGAACGACCTATGGCCAGGCCATGGCGATCGGCAATCAGCTGCAGGTCCAAGTGATCGGGTTCAACAACACAGTGATCGTGGACTCGCAACAGACCAATACTGGAAACCAGACAGCGACCGTTGACCTCAACCGTCACTAAGCAACGAGATTTAGGCAAGCCCCGCCATGACGCCCCGTGGACGCAAACATCTGATGAAGCCGCTGGCTCTGGCGCTCTGCGCCGCGCTGTCGCTGGAAGGCTGCATCAGCCCCTGGCCGGACACTGACGGCAAATATGCCTCGCCAATCGGCGGCGCGCCTGTGACATCCAACGAGACGCCCTACTCCGCTTCGCTGCGCTGCATGTCGGGCTTCACCCGCACGCGTCCGATCAAGATGGCGGTGGGCCAGATCATCGATTACACCGGCAAGTCCGAATCCGACGGCTCGGGCCGCAAGATCACCAGCGGCGCTGCCCTGATGGCGATCACCGCCCTGGGCAAGGCCGGCGTGCCGATCGTGGAGCGTTTCGACACTTCGGTGGCCGAAATGGACCTGAAATATGCCAACAACAAGCTGATCGCCGACGACCATCCCCAGGCGCCCGGCGACTATCGCAAGATCATGTCCGGCTCGGTGCTGGGCTCCGACTATTACATTGTCGGCGGCATCACCGAGGCGAACTTCAACATCCGCTCCGAGAACCTCACCGGCGATGGTGGCGGCTCGGCCAGCGCCGCCACCAAGGGTACTTTCGGCGGCAGCCTCTATGTCATGGACATCGGCATCGATCTTCGGCTGGTGAACTCCATCACGCTTGAGGTGGTGGACATCGTCTCCCTGAAGAAGCAGATCATCGGCCGCCAGGTTTCCGCCGGCCTGTTCAGCTTTCTCGGCATGAACTTCCTGGACGCTTCGGTGGGCGAAAGCGCCCTGGAGCCGGTCCAGCTGGCCGTGCGCTCGGCGATCGAGCGCGGCGTCTGGCAGATGGTGGGCCGCGCCTATGGCGCACCCGGCGCCTGCGGCGTCTCGATGGATTATCTGGATCCCAGCTCCGCGCCCGGAGCCTACGGGGCCGGTCCTTATGCCTATCAGCAACCCTATCCGGGCCAGCAGCCCTATCCGGGACAGCAGCCTGCGCTCTTTGGCGGGCCCTATCAGCAGCCCTATGCCTATCAGCCGCCGGCCGTCTATCAGCAGCCTTATCCGCAGCCCGGCCCCTATCAGCCTTCCGCCTATCAGCCCAACCCCTATCAACCAACGCCCAATCCTCGTTCCATGGAGATGACAAATGTTTCTGCGCGCCCGGATCCTTCTGACGGCCACGCTGCTTTCGACAATGGTGTCGACCTGCGTCTACGCGGACTCTTCTAGCGGTTACGGCAGCTGGGGTTCCTCGTCCGGATCGGACGGCGGCTCCAGTGTCATCAACGGCCAGGTCAATCTTCAGACCCAGTGGTCGAACCTGAACACCGTGGTGGATTCGGTGGGCGGCGATGCCGCCTTCCAGGGCGCCGCCGCCGGCAACCTGGTCGATATCATGACCATGAACAACACCACCGTGGACAATCACCAGTTCGTGGGACCCAATGCCGCCATCGGCTCGAACATCACCGCCGATGTCTCCAATGTCTGGGGCAGCGTCGGCTTCTCGAACCAGGCCTTGTGCAACGGCGCCTCGGTCTCGACCGACCCGGTGCTGACCAGCATCAACAGCAAGCAGGTCTGCAAAGCCTCCGACCCGTCCGCGCAAATCAACGCCAATGTCAATGGCGTGGTGGGCGACATGGCGATCCAGTCGCTGTCCATGTCCAACTCTTTCGAGGCCGACAGCAACGCCCAGAACATGCCCATCGTCAGCCGGCAGATCAACAGCGCCATCAATGCTTCGACCGTCAATGTCAATGCCTTCAACATTGGCGGCAGCATGAGCATGACGTCGGGCGCCATCGGCAACAAGTCGCAGATCCTGCACTATTCGACCAACTGATCGTCAACCGGAATCCCCGGATTTTCGTGGGGCAAATGAAAATCCGGGTACAAGGAAGGGGGAGCCAATCCTGCGGCTCCCCCTTCTGCTTTCTTCCAGGTAGCTCGAGCGCCGCAGCAAAGCCGCGGCGCGACCCCCAGCATCCGCCAGCTTCCTTCCCCCTTCGGTGCGAAGCACCAGGAAGGGGGAAGGTGTCGCAACGAGGTGTCTGCCTCTTGGCAGACCCGAGTTGCGACGGATGGGGGTCAACAAGTACAATCAGCAACCATGACCGCTCTGCCCATAGATATCGAGGCTTTCACAGCCGCACCGCTGGTGTCCGAGCCCTTTCCCTATCTGATGCTGCCGCATTTCGTGAAGGCCGAGGCGATGGCAGCGATCAATGCCGACTATCCGCTGGTGGTCCATCCCGGCAGCTTTCCCTTGCCGACGCTGGAATATGGCCCGGCCTTCCGCGCCTTCATCGCCGCCATCGAGGGACGGGAATTTACGGAGGCGGTGGAAAAGAAATTCGGCATCGACCTTGCCGGCCGGCCCACCATGGTGACGGCGCGGGGCGTCTCCGCCGCCAAGGACGGCCAGATCCACACCGACAGTCGCACCAAGCTGATCACGGTGCTGATCTACATGAACAATGAGTGGGAGGCCAAGACCGGGCGACTGCGCCTGCTGCGCGGGCCCCACGATCTGGAAGACGTGATCGCGGAAGTGCCGCCCGATGAAGGCACGATGCTGATCTTCCGCAACGATCCCAATGCCTGGCACGGCTTTCACGCCTTTGAGGGCCCGCGGCGGGTGATCCAGCTCAACTGGGTGACCGGCAAGGGTGTGGTGAAGCGCGAACAGACCCGCCACCGCGTCAGTGCGTTTTTCAAAAGGTTGCGCGGCAGACCGGTTCAGCAACGGGCGTAATCAGCCCGGATAGGCGTGCCACTGGCCGGCGACATCGCGCACCCGGATGCCCTTTTCGGACATTTCCAGGTGATCGCTTTCCAGCGGCACCTTGCCGAAGCCGCCGGGGATGTCGAGCATATAGGCCGGCATTTCCAGCCCCGACAGGCGCCGGCGCAATTGCTGCATCAGCGCCAGGCCTTCAGCGATGCCGGGGCGGAAATGCGACGTGCCCGGCGCCAGGTCGGGATGATGCAGGTAATAAGGCTTGATGCGGTTGTCGGCAAAGCTGCGCATCAGCGCCGTTAGCGTATCGGCGTCATCATTGACGCCCTTCAGCAGCACCGACTGGCTGACCAGAGGTATGCCGGCATCGGCCAGGCGTGAAATCGCGTGGATCGCATCTTCGCCGAATTCGCGCGGATGATTGGCATGGATCGCGACCCAAATCGTCGCGCCGGCGCCATGCAGCGCCGCCACCATTTCGTCAGTGACGCGGTCGGGATCGACCAGCGGCACGCGGGTGTGCCAGCGCACGATTTTGACATGGGCAATGGCAGCCAGGCGATCGGTCACTTCGGCGATGCGGCGAGGCGAGAGAATGAAAGGATCGCCGCCGGTGAGAATGACTTCCCGGATTTCGGCATGGCCGGCGATATAGGCCAGCGCCGCCTCGAACTGCGGCGGCGACAATTTGTTTTCCCGCCCCGGCCCCACCGTCTCGCGGCGGAAGCAGAAGCGGCAATAGACCGGGCAGGCCGACACGATCTTGAACAGGGCACGGCCGGGATGGCGGTGAACGATGCCGGGCACGGGCGAATGCGCGCCATCGCCGATGGGGTCGGAGATTTCCTGCGGCAGCGCGTTCAGTTCGGCCAGGCTGGGCAGGAACTGGCGCGCGATGGGATCGGCAGGATCGACGGGATCGACCAGCGACAGCAAAGTGGGTGAAACCGCCACGGCATAGCGGCGGGCGACGTCCTGGATGGTCATCGATGCAGCTTCAGATTGGGCAGGAACATCGTCATCAGGCCGATCGCGGGCAGGAAGGCACAGACCTTATAGACGAAGCCGATGGAGGTGGCATCAGCCAGGCCGCCCAGCAGCGCCGCACCGAGCCCCGCCACGCCGAAGGCAAAGCCGTAAAAGATGCCCGAAATGATCCCAAGCCTGCCCGGCGCCAGCTCATGGGCGAAAACCACGATGGCGGGAAAGGCCGACGCCATCACCGCTCCGATGATCACCGAAAGCACGCCGGTCCAGAACAGGTTGGCGAAAGGCAGCATCAGGGTGAAGGGCAGAATCCCCAGGATGGAGAACCAGATTACGTATTTGCGGCCGAAGCGGTCTCCCAGCGGGCCGCCCGCCAGCGTGCCGGCCGCGATCGCCGCCAGGAAGGCGAAGAGATGCAGCTGCGCCGCCTGCACCGAGACGCCGAATGTGTGGATCAAATAGAAAGTGAAATAGCTGGTGATGCTGACCATGTAGAGATATTTCGAGAAAATCAGCAGCGCCAGGATGGCGAGGCTGGCCCGGATGCGGGCGCGCGAATAGGGCAGCGGGGGAGCTGCGTGCGATGTGCGCATGCGATTGAGGCCGTGGCTGCTGTACCAGCCGCCGACCTGATAGAGAATGACGATGGCCATGGCGGCGGCCAGGGCATAAACCGCCACGCCGTTCTGCCCCCACCAGGCCACCACCAGGGCCGCAGACAGCGGCCCCAGCGCCGTGCCGGTGTTGCCGCCGACCTGGAACAGCGATTGCGCCAACCCGTGCCGCCCGCCCGAAGCCATGCGGGCGACGCGGGCGGATTCGGGATGAAAGACCGAGGAGCCGATCCCGACCAGCATCGCCGCCGCCAGCACCATGGCGTAAGAGCCGGCGAACCCCAGCACGATCATGCCGCAAAGGGTCGAGACCATTCCCAGCGCCAGCGAATAGGGCGCAGGCCTGCGATCGGCCAGCCAGCCCACTGCCGGCTGCAGCAGGGACGCGGTGCACTGGAAGGCCAGGGTGATAAAGCCGATCTGGGAGAAGGAAAGGCGGAACTCGCCCTTCAGGGTGGGATAAATGGCCGGCAACACCGCCTGCATCATGTCATTGATCAGATGACTGAGGCTGATCGCCGCCAGCACGGCGAAGCTGGTCGCGTGAACGGTCTTCAGGGCGGGCCCGTCGGTCATGGCGGCGCGAAACTGCTCCCGGCGTGCAATTTTTGCCACCCCGCCGCGCGCAATCCGGCCATGCGGCCTAAAGCGGCGGCGTCCACAGAACGTCTCTTATATGCGGCGCCCCGCTTGCCAGCATCACCAGCCGGTCGAACCCCAGCGCCACGCCGGAGGCCGGCGGCATGCGGGACAGCGCGGCCAGGAAGTCCTCGTCCAGGGGATAGCGCTCGCCATAAAGGCGCGCCTTCTTGACCATCTCCGCCTCCAGCCGCTTGCGCTGCTCGACGGCATCGGTGAGCTCGCCAAAGCCATTGGCCAGTTCGACGCCGCAGGCATAAAGCTCGAAACGTTCGGCAACGCGGGGGTCGCGCGCGCTGGGCCGTGCCAGCGCCGCTTCAGGCCGGGGATACTCATACAGCAAGGTCAGGCGGCCATCGCCCAGCTTCGGTTCGATCTTCGCCGTGAGGATTTTGGAGAAGATGTCGGACCAGTCCTCGTCCGCAGCCGGCGTGAAGCCGCAGACCGCAGCCAGCGCCTCGCGATCCGGCGCACCATCGGCGTGCAACGTTGTCAGAAGATCGATGCCGGCATGGCGGGTGAACGCCTCCGCCACGGTCAGCCATTGCGCTTCGGCGAAAGGATCGCAGCTTCGATCCTGATGCCGCAGCAGGGGGGCATCGGCGATCTCGGCCGCCTTTCGCACCAGCGCCAGCGTGTCTGCGATCACGGCCTGGTAAGGCTCTCGCGCCCGGTACCATTCCAGCATGGTGAATTCCGGCGCATGCAGCCGCCCGCTCTCCCGGTTGCGGAAGACACGGGCGAATTCGAAGATTTTCGTTTCCCCCGCCGCCAGCAGCTTCTTGGCGGCGAATTCCGGCGAAGTGTGCAGGAAGGCGCCATGGGCCGCGCCGTCCGCGCCGATGCGTTCGGTCCGAAAGGCGTGCAGATGGGTTTCATTGCCGGGCGAAGCCACCAGGGCGCCGCATTCGACTTCGGTGAAAGCTTCGCCCTCGAACCAGGCCCGCAAACCGGCCTTTATCCGCCCCCGCGTGAGAAGCAGGGTCCGGCGGTCGGCGTGGTTTTCAGGCTCCCACCACGGCATTTGAGTTCAGGCCCTCTTGCTGCTAAAGACCCCGCCAAATCGCCAGATTTGAGAGGTTTTCGTGGTCTCGGTTATCGCCAGCTCCGTGCGCAAAGGCAATGTCCTGGAAAAGGACGGCAAGCTCTATCTCGTGATCACGGCCGAGAATATCCACCCCGGCAAGGGCACCCCCGTCACGCATCTGGAGATGCGCCGCATTTCCGACGGTGTGAAGACGGTGGAGCGGCTGCGCACCACCGACAGCGTCGAGAAGGCCTTCGTCGAGCACCAGAATTTCAATTATCTCTACCAGGACGGCGATCACTACGTTTTCATGAATCCGGAGAATTTCGACCAGGTGCATGTCGGCGCGGACGTGGTGGGCGACTATGCCCCCTATCTGATGGAAAACATGGAAGTGCAGCTGCAGATGTTCGAGGGCAACGCCGTCTCGATCGAGATCCCCCAGCGCGCCACCTTCGAGGTGGTGGAGACCGAGCCGGTGGTGAAGGGACAGACTGCCTCCGGCTCCTTCAAGCCGGCGATGCTCTCCAATGGCGTGCGCACCATGGTGCCCACCCACATCGTCGCCGGCACCCGCGTGGTGGTGATGACGGAAGACGGTTCTTACGTCGAGCGCGCCAAGGAGTGAGCCGAGGTCGGCAAGCGGCTTGCCGCTTGCCGATGATTTGGTCCGTCGCTAGCGACAGCGTTGTGCGACGACCAAATCAAACGGCGAACGCCCGAGGCCTGCGGCCGAGGGCTAAGCATCAAAATTTAGCTCGACCATCACCCCTTCGGGATCGGGCACGAAAATCTGCTTGAGGCCGGTGCCCGGCACCGTGCGATGGCGGAATTTCATTCCCGCCGCATCGAGCCTTGCCTTCATCTCTTCGAAATCCTCGCCATGAAAGGCGACATGGTCGAAGGCGCCGGTATCAAGGCCCGGCGTCTTGTCGCTGGCCCGTTCCAGCGTGCCGGTCCAGGAGCAGGGATGGTCGGCGGCCTCGACCAGATGCACCACGGCGGTGTCGCCGCAATAAAGCCAGGCGCCCCGGAAGGGAAAATCGGGGCGCGGGCCTTCAGCCAAGCCGATGACATCGATGTAGAACGCCCTGGTGGCCGCCAGCCGGGTGCAGCGGATATTTACATGCTCCAGCCGGGAAACGCCCAATTTCAGCCTCCTTGCCCATTCAGGCCTACCGCCGGTCAGGCTAGTCGGATGGGCAGCCGTCAACAAGCGCCCCGCCCGCCGCTCGCCCAAGCTCGCGGCGTTCGGCGCTCGAAATGGTCCGCCGGACCATTTCGCCCGCGCTGCGCGCGGTCGCGCCTCACCCTTCAACGGCTGGCTGCGGCATGCTAGGCTGGCCGCCTTTCCAGGAAGGATTTCCCCCATGAAAAAGCTCATTGTCGCGGGGCTGGCCCTCGCCCTCGCCGCCACGCCCGCTTTCGCCGCCCTGAAGGCCGGCGACACCGCCCCCGATTTCTCTGCCAAGGGAAGCCTGGGCGGCAAGGATTTCAACTTCAACCTGAAAGCCGCGATCGCCAAGGGGCCGGTGGTGGTTTACTTCTACCCCAGCGCCTACACCGGCGGCTGCGACGCCGAGGCCCATGCCTTTGCTGAAAACGCCGACAAATTCGCCGCCGCGGGCGCCCAGATCATCGGCGTTTCCGCGGACAGCGTGGAACGGCTGCATGTCTTCTCGGCCGATCCGGAATTCTGCGCCGGCAAGTTCCCCATCGCCTCGGACGCCGACACCAAGATCGCCGCCAGCTACAATCTGAAAGTGTCGCCGCCCCGCGCCGGCATGAAGGATGTCAGGGGCAATGAGATCGGCCACGGCTTCATCGAGCGCGTCACCTTCATCGTCGGCAGGGACGGCAAGGTCCTGCAAACGCTGTCCCAGGCCGACGACAAGCTGGGCCCGGTTGACCTGGTCGATCACTCCCTCACTTTCGTGCAAGGCCTGAAGAAGTAGGCCGTAGCGAACCGCTAGCGAAAACGCCCGGTGGCAGCACCGGGCGTTTTTGCTTCTGCATGACGCAGGCTTTTGGGCCGGCTGTGGGCAATCGGGATCACCTGATGCCGCGATGCAACAATCGAATATAACCGTTGTTCATCAATATGTTAGCGTGGAGAACAGAGCGCGAATCCGTGGCAACAAAACGTCTATGTGACAGGGGCGGTTTCGCGTAAATCCCTGCCGGGCGCGGGGTCTGAGGGGCAGCCAGACCAGTCCGACAATGCATCCCGTGCTTCGGCGCGGGCGATCTGAAACGCAAAGCCGGACCACAGATGCGCAAGACCTTTCTTTCTCTCACCATGATCCTGGCGCTGATGCCGCTTGCGGCGCGTGCCGATGTCATGGGCTTTGCCGGCGAGAAACTGGGCAAGGTGGGTCAGACGCTGGATTCGGTGTGGGGCTTGCTGACCGCGCCGCTGAAACAGGAAAGCGCGCCCCTTCCCTTGCCGGTCGAAGTGACGCCGATGGCACGGATCGAGCCGCTGCCCGTCCACCTCAAGCCCGCCACCCTGCCGGAAGTCCGCCTGGCCGTGACCGACATGGCTACCCCCCGCCTGCCCGTGCGCGCACCGGCAAAACCCTCGGTGGAGAAGGCGGGCAAGAAACTGGCCTGCGTGGAATATGCCCGCAGCCTGTCCGGCCTGGCCATTTTCGGCGACGCCAAATATTGGTGGGCGCGGGCCAAGAACCTTTATGACCGCGCCTCCCATCCCGTCGAGGAAGCGGTGATGGTTTTCACCGGCACGTCCAAGCTGAAAAGAGGCCATGTCGCGGTGGTGAGCGAGATCGTCAGCCCCCGCGAGATCCGCGTCGAGCAGGCCAATTGGATGAACAAGGGCGAGATCGACCATGGCACGCCCATCCTGGACGTCAGCGCCAAGAATGACTGGTCGAAAGTGCGGGTGTGGGACGTGCCCAGCCAGCAATTCGGCAGCGTCTATGCCGTTTCCGGCTTCATCCTGAAGCCACTGGTGCGCACCGCCGCAAACAATTAGCGTCCCGAGCCGGGATGCCCGCCATTTCCATCACCACGCCGACTTTCCGCCGGCACCTTCTGCTGGAACGCCAGCATCGCACCGTGCTGGCCCAGAGCGTGGAGGATTTCGAATGGCTGATCCTGGACGACAGCCCGGAGCCTTCGCCCTATTTCGCCGGCCTGCGCGACAAGCGCATCCGCTATCACCATCATGCCGCAGGGCGCATGAGCATCGGCGCCAAGCGCAACTGGCTGGCCGGCCAGGCGACTGCGCCGGTAATCGCCCATTTCGACGATGACGATTATTACGCGCCGGACTATCTGAAGGTGATGCTGGCCCAGCTTTCGCGCAAGGGCGCCGACATGGCCAAATTCACCGCCTGGCATGTCTATTCAAGGCGCCACAACCAGCTTGCCTATTGGGACACCACCATCAGCGGCGGCCTGGTCTTCAAGCTTTCAGCCGAGCCCATCGAACCCTTTTTCATCCGCAAGGAGGACGAGCCCCGCTTTGCCCGGCATTATGCCGGCTTCGGCTACAATTTCGTCTATCGCAAGCCGGTCTGGGAGGCGGTGCGCTTTCCCGAAAGCGATTTTGCCGAAGATTACGGCTTTGCCAGCGCCGCCATCGAGGCCGGCTGCCGCTATGCCCATTTTCCCGATACCGAAAGCCTCTGCCTGCAGATCATGCAGCCGGAGGGGATTTCCATCGCCTGGCCGCAATGGCTGCTGCCCGATTTCCTGCTGCCCAAACTGTTCCCGCCGGCGGCCCTGGAGTTGCTGGCGCCTTGAGCGGCCCTTTCAGAATTTCCGGCTGTCATAGGCCCAATGCAGCAGCGCCTGGCGCTGGCGCGGGCGGCAGTGGCCATCGCCGGGTTCGCAGGCCCGGCGGAGCTGGGCGATATGGCGGGCAATCTGCTTCCAGCGCCTGATCTGGCGGTCATCGTCTCCATGCCGGCGGCCCATCCAGTAGCGGCAATACCACTGGAACCAGCCGCGGGGATCGTCGGGATGGATCCAGCCTTTCTTCTCCCACACCGAAAGCGGCTGGGACGCATCCACGCCAAAGAAATTCAGCGACGGGTCCTTTCCTTTCGGCGACAGCCTCGCGCGCGTGAACCAGCTGGCGGGAAATTCCTTGCGGCAGTCCGTGAGGTATTTTCCGCCGAAAACGCCCAGCGCCAGCATCTGCTTCGGGCTGAGATCCGGCTTGAAATCGGGTGCGAACTGCTTTCCCGGCGGGGCCACGCATTCATAGCGATAGCCCTTTTGCATCCTGTCGTTGACGGTGACGCGGGTGGGTTTCATGGCCTACCAGCGCAGCGACATGCAGGAAAGGCCGGCATCGAGCTTGGCGATTTCGCGCAAGGCAAGCGCGCGCACGGATAATCCAGCGCGCATCAGGATCTCGATCGTGCGGGGCCAGGCATCGCTCACCAGCACGGTGTCGTGGATGCGCAGTGCGTTGGCGGCGCCTTCCTCGCCTTCGGGCGTGACCAGCAGGCGAAAGCTGGAAAAGATGCCGCTGGCTGCCATCGCGGGGGTGGCCAGGATTGTATCCTCGCCCGGCAGGGCACAGGCCGATTTCAGGTGCAGCACACCCGCAGGCGTGGCGACGATGCGCGCCTTCCGGCCCAGCGCGGCTAGGTGGCCGCGCAAGGCCTCGGCGCCGGCCGCATTGGTCCGATGCGAAAGGCCGATGAAGACCGTTTCGGGCGTCACCAGGACGTCGCCGCCATCGGCATTTTCGCCATCAGCCAGTTCAGCGAGCTGTCCGAAATGGCGCGACAGGGCGCGGCGCATGTCGTCCCGCTCACCCAGCCGCGATGGCGCGCCGGGACGGAGCAGAATGGCCCCTTCGGGGAAGACCAGCGCCGGATCCTCGACGAAGACGGAATCGGGAAATTCTTCAAGCGAGGCCAGCAGATCGACCGCCAGGCCAAGTTCGCGCAAGACCGCGACATAGGCGGCATGTTCGGCGGCCACGCCCGCGAAATCGGGTGTCGCGGCGGCGTCGGAGCGTAGGCCCTGAACCACGCTTCGGCCCGGCGCGCGCGCGATGGCCCGGGAGAAATGGAAGGGTCGGGTCATGGCGCGCAGTCTTGCCGCGCTCGCCGCCGCGCGCAAAACAAAAAACCCCCGCCGGTTTCCCAGCGGGGGTTTTTATGAATTGGAAGGCTTTCTTTCAGTCCTTGGCAGACCTGGCAGCGTTCTACTCTCCCGCGGCTTGAGCCGCAGTACCATGGACGCAGAAGGCTTTAACGGCCGAGTTCGGAATGGGATCGGGTGGAATTCCTTCGCTATGACCACCAGGTCGGCGAAGGACTGAAAGAAACGAATACGACACTTGTTGATCTGAGCTTGCCTGTCCGGATTTGCTTCCAGACATGAAACGAGTGCTGGCGATCAAGCCAATCGAGCGATTAGTACCAGTAAGCTCAACGCGTTGCCGCGCTTACACACCTGGCCTATCGACGGGGTAGTCTTCCCCGGCTCTCAAGGGAAACCTGGTTTTGAGGTGAGTTTCCCGCTTAGATGCGTTCAGCGGTTATCTCGTCCGTACTTAGCTACTCGGCTATGCGGCTGGCGCCACAACCGATCCACCAGAGGTACGTTCTTTCCGGTCCTCTCGTACTAGGAAAAAGTCCTCTCAAGTTTCCAACACCCACGGCAGATAGGGACCGAACTGTCTCACGACGTTCTAAACCCAGCTCACGTACCACTTTAAATGGCGAACAGCCATACCCTTGGGACCGGCTACAGCCCCAGGATGTGATGAGCCGACATCGAGGTGCCAAACCGCACCGTCGCTATGGACGCTTGGGTGCGATCAGCCTGTTATCCCCGGCGTACCTTTTATCCGTTGAGCGATGACCCTTCCACGCGGGATCACCGGATCACTATGACCGTCTTTCGACTCTGCTTGGTCCGTCGACCTTGCAGTCAGGCAGGCTTTTGCCATTGCACTCAGCATCCGATTTCCGACCGGATTGAGCCTACCATCGCGCGCCTCCGTTACTCTTTGGGAGGCGACCGCCCCAGTCAAACTGCCTACCATACGCTGTCTCGGTCCCGGTGACGGGACGCGGTTAGACATCAGGAACACAAAGGGTGGTATTTCACATTGCGGCTCCACGAAAGCTAGCGCCTCCGCTTCAAAGCCTACCACCTATCCTACACATCACATTCCTAATGCCAGCGTAAAGTTGCAGTAAAGGTGCACGGGGTCTTTCCGTCTGACCGCGGGAACCCCGCATCTTCACGGGGAATTCAATTTCGCTGAGCCTTTGTTGGAGACAGTGGGGAAGTCGTTACGCCTTTCGTGCAGGTCGGAACTTACCCGACAAGGAATTTCGCTACCTTAGGACCGTTATAGTTACGGCCGCCGTTTACTGGGGCTTCGATTCAACGCTTTCACATCTCCTCTTAACCTTCCAGCACCGGGCAGGCGTCAGACGCTATACGTCATCTTTGGATTTCGCAGCGCCCTGTGTTTTTAGTAAACAGTCGCCACCCCCTGCTATGTGCCCCCGGCCTCTACTTGCGTAGAAACCGGGCCCTCTTCTTCCGAAGTTACGAGGGCAATTTGCCTAGTTCCTTCAACAAAGTTCTCTCAAGCGCCTTAGCATACTCTGCCAGTCCACCTGTGTCGGTTTGGGGTACGGACTATACGTGGGAGCTATTTCCTGGGACCACTTCACGGCCCGACCAATCCAGTAAGGTCGAACAATTTACGTGATCCGTCACTTCCCACAGGCTGCGGAATATTTACCGCATTCCCATCGGCTACGCCTTTCGGCCTGGCCTTAGGGTCCGGCTAACCCTGCGCAGATTAACTTGACGCAGGAACCCTTGGACTTCCGGCGAGAGGGTCTCTCACCCTCTTTATCGCTACTCATGTCAGCATTCTTACTTCCGATACCTCCAGGCTCGCTCACGCTCACCCTTCGCAGGCATACGGAACACTCTGCTACCATTCACTTGCGTGAATCCTAAGCTTCGGCTCGTGGCTTGAGCCCCGTTACATTTTCGGCGCAAAGTTCCTTATTTAGATCAGTGAGCTGTTACGCTTTCTTTAAATGATGGCTGCTTCTAAGCCAACATCCTGATTGTTTTGGGAACCTCACATCCTTTCACACTTAGCCACGAATTGGGGGCCTTAGCTGTAGGTCAGGGTTTTCATCCCTCTTCACGACGGACGTTAGCACCCGCCGTGTGTCTCCCGTGCTCAGCACTCTTTGGTATTCGGAGTTTGGTTAGGTTTGGTAAGCGGTGAAGCCCCCTAGCCCATCCAGTGCTCTACCCCCAAAGGTGATACACGAGGCGCTACCTAAATAGCTTTCGCAGAGAACCAGCTATCTGCAAGTTTGATTGGCCTTTCACCCCTAGCCACAACTCATCCCCGACTTTTTCAACAGGCGTGGGTTCGGTCCTCCAGTGCGTGTTACCGCACCTTCAACCTGGTCATGGCTAGATCACTTGCTTTCGGGTCTCATCCGTCTAACTCAGTCGCCCTATTCAGACTCGCTTTCGCTGCGCCTCCGCCTTGCGGCTTAAGCTTGCTAGACAGACGAACTCGCTGACCCATTATACAAAAGGTACGATGTCACCGGCTCGCCGAAAGCGAACGGGCTCCATCTCCTCGATAACAACAAATGTCATGCGAGATCGCATTTCGATCTCACACACTCAATTTCGACATTTGCGTTAGCAAGGAGACGAAGTCCGCTCACCTTGGGTGAGCCGGCTCCATCTGTTTGTAGGCATCCGGTTTCAGGTCTCTTTCACTCCCCTTGCCGGGGTGCTTTTCACCTTTCCCTCACGGTACTAGTTCGCTATCGGTCACACACGAGTACTTAGGCTTGGAACGTGGTCGTCCCATGTTCAGACAGGGTTTCACGTGCCCCGCCTTACTCGAGGACCCTCATGCTTTTTACCCGTACGGGGCTATCACCCGCTATGGCTGTCCTTTCCAGAACATTCCGGTTTTTACATGAAGGCCACTGGCCTAGTCCGCTTTCGCTCGCCACTACTAACGGAGTCTCAATTGATGTCCTTTCCTACGGGTACTTAGATGTTTCAGTTCCCCGCGTTTGCCTCTCCCGCCTATGAATTCAGCGGCAGATAATCCTTGCGGATTCGGTTTCCCGATTCGGAGATCTGCGGGTCAAAGGGTGCTCGCCCCTCACCGCAGCTTATCGCAGCGTGCTACGTCCTTCTTCGCCTGTGTGCGCCAAGGCATCCTCCAGATGCCCTTGCTTTAACGCTTGATCGCTCAGCAATCGTTCCATGTCCGGAAGCAAAGCCGGCGAGAGGGCGACCCCTCTCATGGCTTGCTCAAGAACACAGATTTTCATGCGATCAGTCTTGAGTGTCGTATTCTGGATTACCCGGTTGTGCGAACCGGCTAACCCGCCTTCACAATGTCAAAGTCCGCGGCGCCCTTTCGAGCGCCGAAGCTGTTTGAATTCCGTCGTTGCTGGTCGGTGATCCTCAGGAATGGTGGAGCCAGACGGGATCGAACCGACGACCTCATGCTTGCAAAGCACGCGCTCTCCCAACTGAGCTATGGCCCCGTTGTCGAGCGCGAAGGGTGGTGGGCCTGGGAAGACTTGAACTTCCGACCTCACGCTTATCAAGCGCGCGCTCTAACCAACTGAGCTACAAGCCCGATGAGGCAGCGTCCAGCGATCTGCCGCCCAATGGCGCCAGACCGCGACGGAAAAGGAAGGGAAACGAAGGGGGCGGCGACGATGCCGTTTGTCTAGTGACGAGATTGGGATGGCGTGAGCTATCCGAAATCTCGATCCTTAGAAAGGAGGTGATCCAGCCGCAGGTTCCCCTACGGCTACCTTGTTACGACTTCGGCCCAGTCGCTGATCCTACCGTGGCCAGCTGCCTCCTTGCGGTTAGCGCACTGTCTTCGGGTAGAACCAACTCCCATGCCGTGACGGGCGGTGTGTACAAGGCCCGGGAACGTATTCACCGCAGCCTGCTGTTCTGCGATTACTAGCGATTCCACCTTCATGCACTCGAGTTGCAGAGTGCAATCTGAACTGGGGCAGTTTTTTGGGATTAGCCGCTCATCGCTGAGTAGCTGCCCACTGTCACTGCCATTGTAGCACGTGTGTAGCCCAGGGTGTAAGGGCCATGAGGACTTGACGTCATCCCCACCTTCCTCCGGCTTGTCGCCGGCGGTCCCTCTAGAGTGCCCAACTGAATGATGGCAACTAAAGGCGAGGGTTGCGCTCGTTGCGGGACTTAACCCAACATCTCACGACACGAGCTGACGACAGCCATGCAGCACCTGTCTCTGCGTCCCTTGCGGGAAAACCTCCGTTACGAGGCGGTCGCAGGATGTCAAACCCTGGTAAGGTTCTGCGCGTTGCGTCGAATTAAACCACATGCTCCACCGCTTGTGCGGGCCCCCGTCAATTCCTTTGAGTTTCAACCTTGCGGCCGTACTCCCCAGGCGGAATGCTTAATGCGTTAGCTGCGCCACTGAACAGCAAGCTGCCCAACGGCTAGCATTCATCGTTTACGGCGTGGACTACCAGGGTATCTAATCCTGTTTGATCCCCACGCTGTCGCGCCTGAGCGTCAGTTACGAGCCAGTGAGCCGCCTTCGCCACCGGTGTTCTTCCCAATATCTACGAATTTCACCTCTACACTGGGAATTCCACTCACCTCTCTCGTACTCAAGTCTTGCAGTTTCAATGGCAGTTCTGGAGTTGAGCTCCAGGCTTTCACCACTGACTTGAAAGACCGCCTGCGCGCGCTTTACGCCCAGTAATTCCGAACAACGCTAGCCCCCTTCGTATTACCGCGGCTGCTGGCACGAAGTTAGCCGGAGCTTCTTCTACGGGTACCGTCATTATCGTCCCCGTCGAAAGAGTTTTACAACCCGAAGGCCTTCATCACTCACGCGGCATGGCTGGATCAGGGTTTCCCCCATTGTCCAAGATTCCCAACTGCTGCCTCCCGTAGGAGTCTGGGCCGTGTCTCAGTCCCAGTGTGGCTGATCTTCCTCTCAGAACAGCTATCGATCGTAGCCTTGGTGAGCCGTTACCTCACCAACTAGCTAATCGAACGCGGGCCAATCCTTCGGCGAAATTCTTTCCCCGTGAGGGCGTATACGGTATTAGCCCAAGTTTCCCTGGGTTGTTCCGTACCGAAAGGTATGTTCCCACGCGTTACGCACCCGTCCGCCGGTGTGTATTGCTACACCCCTAGACTTGCATGTTTGAGGCCTGCCGCCAGCGTTCGTTCTGAGCCAGGATCAAACTCTCATGTTTTGATCCTATAGCAGACGACGCTGAACGCTCTTGATTTGCGTGTTCGCAAAACTGATTGACTAGGGTTTAGCCGGCTTTCGCCGACTGAACATTCTGTACAATTTAGTCTTGCTGAAGAACGCGAGCATTCATGCGTCGTTGCTCGATTGTTTGCCTCCAGACTTGCGTCTGGACGCGATGGCACCGGCGCCGCCGCCCACGTTCCCCTTCCTTAAATCACAATGTCAAACAGCGCCGTCTGGACGATTTTCACGTCGAGTTTTCAAACGGAACACCACCTCGCGACCAATGCCGCGAAGCAGCGTGGGCGCGGGTTATAGGTGCGGGGCCAACCCCAAGTCAAACGCTAAAACCGCGATTTTTTGGCTTTTTTTTCAACGCCTGTGGAAAGGCGCCAGGCCCAGCGCGCGGGGCTTTCCGGCCGCAATATCTAGGGTCTGGCGTCTAAAATACCCCAAATCGGGGATACGGGCCGAAAACCTCCGAAGAGAGGAGAACTGGGCCCAACAGCCCGCCTGATCGGCTCAGTCCGTCGAGGTCCTCGTAACCAATTGATTTTGCTTGATTACATACGCTCGTCGGCCATTGCCCGAAGGTCAGCCCGGGCAAGGTTGGTCATGACCACCCCGTCGGCCCGGTCGAAGCGGACATCGGCCTCGTCGATCCAGACCTGCTTGCCGCCGTCCAGGGTGACATAGAGCGCCTCGAGCCGGCCCGATGGGCCGCGCGCCAGGGAATCGACAGTGCCGACCCGCTCACCATTGATGATCTCGACACGGCTGCCCAGCAGGCGCGCATCGTTCTGCAGCCGCCAGTCGCGGAAACGATCAGGCCAGACGCCGCGATGATAGGCGGCGCGCTCGGCGGCATAGCGATCGCGCAGCGAATAATAAGCGCGCGTGCGCTCTTCGTAATTCTGCTGCGCCGCCTGATTTTCCTGCAGCTGCTGCTGATATTGCTGCTTCTGCTGATCGTACTGCGCCTGGTTGGCGGATGACTGCGCGTCATTGGCGGCGGCTTGCGCATTGTTGGCGGCGAGCTGACCGGCCTGGCTTGCCTCCTGCTGCGCTGCCTGGTTGTCGATGGCGGCATTGTTGGCCTGAACCTGTGCGTTGAGGTTTTCTGTCTGCGCATGCTCGGCCGGCGTCGAATGGGTCGTGGGCATGCCATTGGCGTCCACGCGATCGCCATTGGGCGTTGGGAAGCTGCCTTGGGCCAGGGCGGAAGCTGCGAAAAAGAGCGGCAAAACAAGGCCGGATGCGGCCAGGCTACGATATGTGCGCATGGCGAATTCCTCTGCAATGCATGCAGGGGAACGTGTGCGGGCGATGCCGGTTCCAGCGGGAACCGGCTCAGGCCGTGGCGGAAATATAAACGCGGAGTTCCGCGGCTTCGCGCTCGGTCTCGGCGATGCGGCTCTTGACGATGTCGCCGATGGAGACAAGGCCGCACAGCCTTCCGTCATCATCCAGCACCGGCAGATGCCGGAAACGTCCGCGCGTCATGACTTCCATCAGATCTTCCGCCGTGTCCGACAAGCGGCAGGTGACGACATCGCGGGTGAGATAGCGATCAACCTTGCGCTCCAGCGCGGCGGCGCCGCCTTCCGCAAGCGCTCGCACCAGATCGCGTTCGGAAAGGATCCCGTTCAGCGCGCCCTTGCCGTCGCGCACCACCAGGGCGCCGATGCGCTTTTCCGCCAGCAGCGCGGCCGCTTCGGCCAGGCTCGCGTCCCTGCCGATGCCGATGACGTTGACGCCCTTGTCCTTGAGCATATGCCGGACCTGCATGATGGCGCTCCTCCACTTGCTGGCTGCACGCGGGGATGGTGCGCCCGTGTGGGCGCAGGGGCAAGGTGGAACCTGGGGCAGATACTGTCCTGCCAGACAGCGGGGCCAGGCGAAAAATCCTGCTTTTCCGCCATTTACCTGCTGAAAAGCCGCCTTGAGCCATAATCGGTTCTGGGGCAAAAGAACCCCGTTCCCCTGCCTCGGCACGGGGCCAGCGGCCGTAGCGACGCCGGTGGTATCTGGATGGTGCTGTGGCCGAGAGGCTGAAGGCGGCGGTTTGCTAAACCGTTATACGGTTGAAAAGCCGTATCGAGGGTTCGAATCCCTCCGGCACCGCCAGTCCGCCTTGTGGCGGACAGCGAAGTATCAACAATCACAGACAAGGCGAACTGGCGGTGCCGGATCGCGCCCGTCATTGCACGGCGCATTGGTGATGAAACGCAGGAAGGAAAGCGCGGCCTCGCGCGAGGCGGCGCGGGCCAGCACTGCGCAGCCCTACAGAACCAGGCCGGCCAGCTTGTAGAATATCGCTCCCATCAGGGCCGCGGCAGGCATGGTGATGACCCAGGCGGTGACGATCTCGCGCGCCACGCCCCAGCGCACGGCCGAAACCCGGCGCGCAGCGCCGACGCCGATCACCGCTCCGGTTATGGTGTGGGTGGTGGAAACGGGAATGCCCAGTCCCGTGGCCAGGAACAGGGTGATCGACCCTGCGGTTTCGGCGCAGACGCCTTGCAGCGGCGTAAGGCGGGTAATGCGCGTGCCCAGCGTGCGCACGATGCGCCAGCCGCCCAGCAGCGTGCCCAGCGCCATCGCGCCATTGCAGGCCAGCACCACCCAGAACGGCACATGAAAGGCGCCCGGCAGCTGGTTGTGTGCGACCAGCAGCAGGCTGATGATGCCCATGGTCTTCTGCGCGTCATTGCCGCCATGACCAAGCGAGTAGAGCGATGCGGAAACGAATTGCACTTTCCGGAAAATGCTGTCCACCCGCGCCGGGGCCTTGCGCGCGAACAGCCAGGAGACGATGAGGACGAGAAACAGCGCGATCGCCAGCCCGGTCACGGGCGAAAGCACGATGGCGAAGGCCGTCTTGCCAAGGCCATTCCATACGATCACGCCCCGCCCGGCATGCGCCACGCCCGCCCCGACCAGGCCGCCGATCAGGGCATGGGAGCTCGAGGAGGGAATGCCGAAATAGCCCGTAACAACCTGCCAGGCGATCGCGCCCATCAGGGCGCCGGCGACAACCGCGTCATTGATGGAGGATGGCGCAATGATGCCCGTGCCGATGGTAGCCGCCACATGCAGGCCGAAAATCAGAAAGGCCACGAAATTGAAGAAAGCGGCCCAGACCACGGCATAATGGGGCGCCAACACGCGGGTGGAGACGATGGTGGCGATGGAATTCGCCGCATCGTTGCGCCCATTCATGAAGTCGAACAGCAGCGCGACGGCGATCAGGCCGGCCAGAAGCAGCATCGGTTCAGACCTGCTCGATCACGATGCCGCTGATCCGGTTGGCGACATCCTCGAAGCGATCCATCACCTTTTCCAGATGGTCGTAGATCTCGACGCCAATGATATAGGCCATGGCATTTCCGTTGCGGTGCTGCCGGAAGAGCGACTTGATGCCATTGTCGTTGAGGGTGTCGGCATCGTCCTCGAGCCGGATGATTTCCTCGGCGATGCCGTTGAGGCGCCCGCCATTGTCGCGCATCGCCGCCATGAGCCGAACGGCCTCCACCGTCAGCGACGCCGACTGGGCGATATGCTGGCCCATGGCGACCATTTCCGGCTCGATGGCTTGGACCTCGAAAAGCAGTACCGCCTTGGCGGTCTTCTGCATCTGGTCCACCGTGTCATCCAGCGTGTTGATGAGATCCTTGATGTCGCCACGGTCGAACGGGGTAATGAAGCTGCGTCGGACCAGGATGAGGACTTCGCGCGTGATGGCGTCGGCCCGCATTTCGATGGCGAAGATCTTCTGAGCGGCCTCGGCAACGCCAGGCCCGCCCCGCAGCAATTCCTGGAGCGCAGTCGCCCCTTCCACCAGGGTCGCGGCATGGCGATTGAAAAGCTCGAAAAAGCGGTCTTCGCGCGGCATCAGCGCCTGAAACCAGTGAAACATTCAAATCCTCGCTTCTGTGCCGCTATGCCTAGGGTGAATTTTCGCAAGCAGCTGGCTGCGATCTGCTGCCGCGCCAGCCGGCCTGGATATCCTTGATCTCGCCTTTTCCGCCACTGGTGAAAAAGGTCAACTGCGCCGGCGCCACGCTCATCGCAATCGCACGAAGGCTAGGGGGGAGTGCCGCTGATCTCAAGACTTGTTGCAGGTCATCCCCAATGCCGCTAACCGCTTGAATTGCCTTGCTGGAATTCGCGGGACACGGCGCCCGGGACAGCCCTTCCTGTACTCCCATCCGATTCTGGCAACCGCGCGCCCTAGCGGCGCATTTCACTCCGGCAGCGCATAGGCGATATAGGCGGAATCTCCGCGCCCGGCAGAGGCCAGCGCGACATATTCCTTTCCGTCCACCATATAGACGGCGGGCGTCAGCCCAGCCGTCGCCGGCAGTTTGCTTTCGAACAGGAGCTTGCCGTCGCGTGTGTCGAAAGCCTGCAGGGAACCGCTGGCGCCGATGAAGAGCAAGCCACTTTCCGTCACTGCCGGGCCGCCATTGGAGGCCAGGTTGAACGGAATCGTCCATTTGTATTCCCCCGTATTGAGGTCCACCGCGTTCAGCGTCGCCTGCGGATCGGAAAAAGGCGACCTGCCGCCGGAAAGACGCCAGCCGCCATAACCCGTGAAGGAATAGGCGGTGGTGGGAAAGCCGTTCTGGTCGGCTGGGAACGGGTCCTTGTAGCCCGGCGCCAGGCGAGGATTAGGCACCAGCCGGGTCATGGAAGTGGTGTTTTGCACAGCGGCATAGATGACGCCGTTGTGGTCGGCCGCCATGCCGCCCCATTCATTGCCGCCGCCAAAGCCCGGCGTGACCAGCGTGTCCTGGTTCAGGCAGATGGGCTGGAATTCCCCGCTGCACATCTTTGCAAGAGCTGCCCGCGCTTCGGCATTGGCCTCCGGCGAGGCAGTGGTGAGGTCGTTGACGGTGATGGCACGGCGCGACAGCGGTTGCGGCATGGAGGGCACCGGCTGGGTCGGTGATGTCACCTCGCCGGGCACGTTGCTCTTGGGGAAGGGCTTCTCCTCGATCGGATAGACCGGCGCGCCGGTGGTACGATCGAAGACATAAATGAAGCTTTGCTTGTTGGTGGCGACGGTGACGTCCTGCCTGCGGCCATTGCGGTTGATCGTCATCAGGATCGGCGGCGAGGTCGAATCCGAATCCCAGATGTCGTGGTGCACCTGCTGGAAATCCCAGATGCGCCGGCCGGTATTGGCGTCGAGCGCGATGGTGGAATTGGCGAAGCGCAGATTGCCCGGGCGGTTGCCGCCATAGAAATCGTCGGCGGCCGAGCCGGTGTTGACGAAGACGATGCCCCGCTGGACATCCACCGAGGAGCCATTCCAGGCATTGGCGCCGCCCTGGGTGGCGGCGGCATTGGCGGGCCAGGTTTCGGCGCCGGGCTCACCGGCATGCGGAACGGTATGGAAGGTCCAGACCAGCTTGCCGGTATGGGCATCGAAAGCCCGCACATCGCCCGGCGAAGCGGGCAGGTTTTCGGCCAGGCGGCCATTGACGATCAACAGGTCCTTGTAAACCGAGATCGGCGAAGTGAGGTAGATGGCGTTGTTTTCCGCCGGGCCGCGCAGATCGGCGCGCGCATCGATGCGGCCATTGTCGCCAAAGGACGGCACGGGCTGGCCGGTTTCGGCATCAATCAGATAGAGGAAATTTTGGTTGCCGAAGACAATGCGGAGTTTGCCATTGTCCGACCAGCTGGTGAGGCCCCGTATCGGCTGCAAGCCCGGCAGCTTCGGATCGAACAGCCATTTCTGCTGGCCGGTTGCCGCATCCAGCGCCGCAAGCGCCCGCTGGGTGGTGACGACATAGAGCGTGCGCCCCACCATCATGGGCTGGGCCTGCAAGCCGCCCGCCGGCATCGGATAGCGCCAGGCTTCCTTCAGGCGGCCGACATTGGCCGAGGTGATCTGGCTGAGCGGTGCATAGTGATCGTTGCTGAAGCCGCCATTATAAAGCCAGTCCACATCCGGCCCGGCCCCGCCGGCGGCGGCAATGCCCAAAAGACTAGCGGCGCCCAAGAGGCCCGCGGCCACCCATGCCTTCATGTCCGGCTCCACCCTGTTTGTTGCTTCCGGCTATAGCGCGGCGGGCGCAAGTTTCAAAGCCGGCGCCCTTGCCTTGGGAAGAAAAAGCGTTTCCCCTGTGCCGTCCTGCGCGGGGAATGGGCCATGAAGAAGTTTGCTGTCATTGTTGCTGCCCTTCTGGGTTCGGCCGATGTGCTGACCGGGGCCTGGGCTGATGCGCATGGCGACCGCCAGGCGCTGATGCGCGCCAACAGCGCGGCGGCAAATGCCATTGACGCCATCACCATCGGCGTCCTCAAGCCCGAGGCAATCAGGGCCCAGGCCCAGATCCTGATCGACAATGGCGGCAAGATGGGAGCCCTGTTCGCGACGGGCACCGACCAGAACGATCCCGCGATCCTGCCGGCGCTATGGACCGACCAGGCCGGCTTCCGGAAGGCTGCCGACAAATTCGTTGCCGATGCCAGGGTGCTGCTGAAGCCTTCGACCGACCGGCTGGCGTTGGTCAGGGCGCTGCAAGCCGTTCAGGCCGATTGCGCCGCATGTCACAAGGCCTATCGCGTGCCGCCACCCGCAGCGGCAGGGCGGGGACGCGGCCGCGGCGGGCCGCCTCCGGCCGACGATGCGGCGGATGCGAACGCGGTGGCGAAATAACCAGGAAAAAATCTGTGCGGCCTTCAGGACTTGGCCAGCACGGCGAAGACGCCCATGACCTTCTCGCCATATTCATGGCGCAGGAAGCTTTCATCGATCCGCGCCACGACAAGGCCGGCCGCCGCTGCCACTTCCCGCACATGGTCGGGATGATGATTGTAACGACCGGTGTCGGTGAGGTGATAGGGATGGCGGCTCCCCAGCTCTGAGGAAAGGGCCATGTGTCCGCCGGGCTTGAGCCGCTTCGCCGCCGCCGCAATCAGCGGGCCGAGATCACCGAAATAGATCAGGCAGTCGCAACTGAGGATCAGGTCGTAACTTTCGCTGCCCTGCCCCAGCCAGCTTGTGATTTCGCCAACTTCCAGGCGGTCATAGATATTGCGCGCCCGCGCCAGTTCGATCATTTCCGGCGACAGGTCCACGCCGGTCAGGCGGGCGGCGCGCGGCTTGATCATGCTACCGGCCAGGCCTGAGCCGCAGCCCAGATCGAGAATATCGAGGCTGCCTGCCTCGCCGATGACGGCGTCGAGCGCCTCTCTCATCCGCTCCGGCCCGACATAGCCCAGGGCATCGAGCATGATGGATTCGTAGCTGGCGGCGAAATTCTTGTAGATGTGCTGAATGGCGCGGTCCGAGGCGCGCGGCGGCGGCGCATCGTCGCGCAACGCGATCAGCAGATGCTCGATCTCGCCGTCATCCGGATTGTGGTCGAAATATTTCTGGTAGGCGGCGCGCGCTTCCTCGCGCTTGCCCAGGCATTGGGCGATCTCGCCCAGATCGTACCAGGCATTCCAGTCTTCGGGCGTCAGCTCGACGGTGCGGCGGCCGCAGAGATAGGCGGCCTGGACCTTGCCGGTGTTCTTCAGGCGCTTGGTGAAGGCGAACAGTTCGGCGGCGGTGAATTGGCGCGGGCCCGCGGCATCGACGGTCTGCAGGGCGATGAGACCGGCTGCCATCGCGTCCGCGATCCATTTGTCGACTTCCAGCGCCTGGCCCTCGGGCATCAGCGGCGCCGCAAGTTCGCGGATCTCCTCGATGCTGCGGCTGCCATCGCACAATTCCGCCAGCAGGGCGGCGACGGGGTTGAGCTGGTGCAGGCGCTCCATCGCCGGATCGTAGGCGACATAGCCGTCCTCCACCGGCGACAGAAGGATGCCGGGACTCAGTCTCGGGTTGGTCATGTCAGGATTGTATTCAGGGATGCCTGCACAAGGAAACGACCGCGTCCCCCGAACAGGAAACGCGGTCGCCCATCTTCATTCCGATTGGCGGCTGTCGCCGCCAGGGACGGCTTACTGCGCCGGCGCCTTCTTCTTCGGAACCTGGCACTTGCCGGTCTTCTTGCTGACGACCAGACCGTCGTCGCACTTGCCCTCAGGGCCCGGGTCGGCACCCGCGGCCTGCGCCATCGACTGGGTCGTCATCAGCGGAATTGCGACCGCAGCCGAACCGGCTCCGACCAGCACTTTCCTGAAGAACCCGCGACGGTCATCGCTGACATGCGCGAGAACTTTTTCCAGTTCATTCTTAGCCATTCATTTCTCCCCGATTAAGGATGCCACTCGAGTTGACGATTGATGCCAATGCATAACCAAGGTGCGCTGGTGGTTGGCCGCCCATTCACCTCGAAACCGAGACTAGCTTTAGTCAGGATTTTCGGGAAGCGGCGGGCCCTTTCCAGGCCTGTGCCGGTGGCGTGGCGGCGCGCATGACGGGATTTCCGCTAAGCCGCGCTTATTCCTTTGGCTTTTCCCGCTTTTGCGGGCTGGTCCCGGGCGTCATCACCCCCCAAAGGGACGGTGCCTGAAAGATTGCGAATTATTCATCCGACGGCCGTCAGGCAGCGGGATCGCTTTCGCTGCGGCTAAGGCGTGCCGCCGGATCTCTCACCGTTTGCAGGCACTCGGCATAGGTGTCGAGAATCCATTTGCGGTCGGCCTTGCCCCAGGCTTCCAGATCGATGTTTTCGCCCCACGAGACCACATAGAGCAACTTCAACGCGACGTCTTCCGGCGACTGCGCGCCGCCGCTTGATTCCGGCATGTCCTACTCCCTTGCGAGCGGCCAGCCTGCGACGGGCTGCAACCTGATGGCAATACGGCCAGGGGAGGCGAAAAGGCGCGCCCGCCGCCAAAGGACGGCGCAACGCGGGCAAGTGCGTCAAATGGTCATGTAACCCCTTGAAAAGACTGGGGATGGAATTTCCCCCCGCGCCAGTCTAGTTAAGGGTCTGCGTGCCGCCTTCGCCGCATTCCTTCCGGCCGGATAAAGACATTCCATGAGTCACGACAAGACGCCCAAGCTGCGCTCCCGCGCCTGGTTCGACAATCCGGACAATGCCGACATGACCGCTCTCTATCTGGAGCGTTACATGAATTTTGGATTGTCCCTGGACGAGCTCCAGTCCGGCAAACCCATCATCGGCATCGCGCAGACCGGCAGCGATCTTTCGCCCTGCAACCGTCACCACATCGAACTGGCCAAGCGGGTGCGCGAAGGCATCCGCGAGGCCGGCGGCATCGTGCTGGAATTTCCCGTCCATCCCATCCAGGAAACCGGCAAGCGCCCCACCGCGGCGCTGGACCGCAACCTTTCCTACATGGCACTGGTCGAACTGCTCTATGGCTATCCGCTGGACGGCGTGGTGCTGACCATCGGCTGCGACAAGACCGTGCCGGCCTGCCTGATGGCGGCGGCGACAGTGAACATTCCCGCCATCGCGCTTTCCGTCGGGCCGATGCTGAATGGCTGGCACCAGGGCGAGCGCACCGGTTCTGGCACCATTGTCTGGAAGGCGCGCGAGCAGCTGGCCCAGGGCAAGATCGACTATAAGGGCTTTATCAAGCTGGTGGCCTCTTCGGCCCCGTCCGTGGGCTATTGCAACACCATGGGCACGGCCACCACCATGAATTCGCTGACCGAGGCGCTTGGCATGTCATTGCCCGGCTCGGCAGCAATCCCGGCGCCCTATCGCGACCGCGCCGAAGCGGCCTGGCGCACCGGGCTTGCCATCGTTGAAATGGTGGCGGCGGACCGCAAGCCTTCCGACATCCTCACCAAGGATGCCTTCATCAACGCCATCCGCGTCTGCAGCGCCATTGGCGGGTCCACCAACGCGCCCATCCATCTGAACGCCCTGGCGCGGCATATCGGCGTCGATCTGAAGATCGACGAATGGGAGCAATATGGCCGCGAGATTCCGCTGCTGGTGAATCTGATGCCGGCCGGCGAGTATCTGGGAGAGGATTATTACCATGCCGGCGGCGTGCCTGCGGTGGTGAACCAGCTGATGCAGAAGGGCCTCATCAAGGAGAAGGCCCTCACCTGCAATGGCCGGACCATCGGCGAGAACTGCAAGGGCGCGGCGATCGAGGATGCGAACGTCATCAAGCCGATCGACAGGCCGATCATGCAGGCGGCCGGCTTCTCGGTGCTGCACGGCAATCTCTTTTCCAGCGCCATCATGAAGCTCAGCGTGATCAGCGAGGAATTCCGCAAGCGCTATCTGTCGGATCCCAAAAGCCCGAATGCCTTTGAAGGCCCGGTGGTCGTGTTCGACGGCCCGGAGGATTATCACAGGCGCATCGACGATCCATCGCTGGGCATCACCGACAGGACCCTTCTGATCATGCGCGGCGCCGGTCCCGTCGGCTATCCCGGCGCAGCCGAGGTGGTGAACATGCGCCCACCCGTGGCGCTGCTCGACCAGGGCGTGCACTCCCTGCCCTGCATCGGCGATGGCAGGCAATCGGGCACCTCCGGCTCTCCCTCCATCCTCAACGCCTCGCCCGAGGCCGCGGCGGGCGGCGCCCTGGCGCTGCTGAAGAGCGGTGACCGGTTGCGCATCGACCTGAATAAAGGCACCTGCAACGCCCTGATCAGCGACGAGGAACTTGCAAAACGGCGCAAGGAGCTGGAAGCCGCCGGCGGCTACAAATATCCCGACAGCCAGACGCCCTGGCAGGAAATGCAGCGTGCCGTGGTCGGCCAGATGGAAAGCGGCATGATCCTGGAGCCCGCTGCCAAATATCAGCGCATCGCCCAGACCAAGGGCATTCCGCGCGACAATCACTGAACCCCAGTCATTACAGGGTTTTAAAGCTTTCGGGGAAAATGAGAGCGCGGGATTGCCGGGCGGTTTTGGGCGGTTGCGCTTATAACAGGCCACGATCATAAATCCCCTTGTCTGCCGGTTTTGGGGGCTCCTGCCTTAGCGAGTTTTTCATGTCCTTGCCGATGTGCTGCACGGGGCCGCGCTCATGACCTGGATCGTCAAGGTCGCGCTGCAACGACCGCTCACCTTCATCGTCATGGCGCTGATGATCCTGATCTTCGGCCCGATGGCGGCGCTGCGCATGCCGGTGGACATCTTTCCCAATATCGGCGTGCCGGTGATCGGCGTCGCCTTCGAATATGCCGGCATGTCGCCTTCGGACATGGCCAACCGCATCATGTCGGTCTATGAGCGCATTCTTTCCACCACCGTCAACGATGTCGAGCACAGCGAGAGCAACTCGATGGCGGGGATCGGCATCACCAAGGTCTTCTTCCAGCCCGGCACCGACATCCGCACGGCAACGGCGCAGGTCGCCTCCGTCTCCCAGGCTATCGTGCGTCGGATGCCGACCGGCACCCAGCCGCCGTTGATCATCACCTACAATGCCTCGACTGTGCCGGTGCTGCAGCTTGCCTCCTCCAGCCGGGTGCTGTCCGAGCAGCAGGTCCTGGACCTGACGCAGAATTTCCTGCGCCCCCAGCTTACCATCGTGCGGGGCGCCGCCGTGCCCTATCCCTTTGGCGGGCGACAGCGCCAGATCATGGTCGACCTCGACCCGCAGGCGATGCGTTCCTACGGCCTGTCGGCCACCGATGTGCAGGCGGCGCTGGCGGCACAGAACCAGATAACGCCCGTGGGCAACGCCAAGATCGGCAGTTTCCAATACACTGTGGCCCTCAACAACGCTGCGCCCACCATAGAGGCCCTCAATGATCTGCCGGTGAAGACCGTCGGGGGCGCCACCATTTTCATGCGCGATGTCGGCCATGTCCGTGACGGCTTTCCGGCACAAGCCAATGTTGTGCATGTCGATGGCGCCCGTGCCGTGCTCACCACCATCATGAAGAACGGCTCGGCATCCACCCTTGATGTGGTGCAGGGCGTTTACGACAAGCTGCCGATGATCCGGCAGCAATTGCCTGATTCCTACAAAATCGACCCGATCACCGACCAGTCCGTCTTCGTCAAGGCGGCGATCGAAGGCGTGGTGCGCGAAGGCACCATCGCCGCCGCCCTCACCAGCCTGATGATCCTGCTTTTCCTGGGCAGCTGGCGTTCCACCGTCATCATCGCCATTTCCATCCCGCTTTCCGTGCTGGCGGCGCTGATCGCATTATGGGCTACGGGCGAGACGCTGAATATCATGACCCTGGGCGGATTGGCCCTGGCGGTGGGCATCCTGGTGGACGATGCGACCGTCACCATCGAGAACATCAACTGGCATCTGGAGCATGGCAAGGGCGTGCTGGACGCGATCATGGATGGCGCCCGCCAGATCGTGCAGCCGGCCTTTGTCTCGCTGCTCTGCATCTGCATCGTCTTCGTGCCGATGTTCTCCCTGCCCGGCGTCTCCGGCTATCTCTTCGTGCCGATGGCCGCTGCCGTGGTCTATGCCCTGATCGGATCCTTCATCCTGTCGCGCACCCTGGTGCCGACCATGTCGATGTTTCTGCTCAGGCCCCATGACGAGGAGCATCATGAGAGCAAGCAGGGCACCATGCTGGCGCGGATGCAGTTCCGCTTCGAAGGCGCCTTTGCCAATTTCCGCGAAGGCTATCGCAACCTGCTGGCGCTGGCGATGACGCGGCGCCGGGCCTTTGTCGGCTGTTTTCTCGGCCTGGTGCTGCTGTCCTTCGCGCTGGTGCCCTTCCTGGGCTCGGACTTCTTTCCCTCGGTCGATGCCGGCCAGATCACGCTGCATGTGCGCCCGCCGGTGGGCACGCGCATCGAGGACACAACCCAGCTCTTCGCCCGCATCGAGCAGGACATTCGCGGGGTCATTCCGCGCGATGAATTGCAGACCATCGTGGACAATATGGGGCTGCCGCAAAGCTCCATCAATCTGATCTACGGCAATTCCGGCCTGATTGGCGGCCAGGACGGTGACATCTATGTCAGCCTGAAGTCCGGCCACCATCCCACGCCAGGCTATGTCCGCACCCTGCGCGCGAAACTGGCGGCGGATTTCCCCGGCGCCACTTTCTCCTTCCCGCCCGCCGACATTGTCAGCCAGATCCTGAATTTCGGGACGCCGGCTCCCATTGATCTGCAGATCACTGGCTCTAATCGCGCCGCAACGGAGAAATATGCGCTCTCGCTTCTCAGGCAGTTGAAAGAGGTGCCTGGCGTCGCCGACGCCCGCATGCAGCAATCCAACGATTTTCCGCAGCTGGACTTCAAGGCTGATCGCGCCCGCATCGCCCAGTATGGGCTGACCGAGCGCGATGTCACCAATGCCGTGGGTACCGCGCTGGCCGGGACATCGCAATCGGCGCCGAATTACTGGATCGATCCGAAAACCGGCATTTCCTATGGCATTGTCTCGCAGACCCCGGAATACCGATTGAATTCGCTGGAGGCGCTGCTTTCCCTGCCTGTCACCGGCGCCAACGGACAGAGCCATGTGCTGGGCGCCCTGGGCAGCTTCAGCCGCAGCCACCAGCCGGCCCTGATCACGCATTACAATGTCCTGAATGCGGTTGACCTCTATGCCGCCACCCAGGACCGCGACCTGGGCGCGGTCGCCGCCGACCTGCAAAGACTGATTGAGAAAAACCGGGCAGCGCTGCCGCGCGGGTCGACCATCGCTCTGCGCGGCCAGGTCGCGACCATGAACACCGCCTTTGACGGATTGTTCCTGGGCATCGGGCTTTCGATCGTGCTGATCTATCTGCTGATCGTGGTCAATTTCCAGTCCTGGCTCGATCCCTTTGTGATCATCACCGCCCTGCCCGCCGCCCTGGCCGGCATCGTCTGGATGCTGTTCGCCACCCGCACCACCCTGTCGGTTCCGGCATTGACCGGCGCCATCATGTGCATGGGCGTGGCCACCGCCAATTCGATCCTGGTGGTGAGCTTCGCCCGCGAAAGGCTGGCCGCCACCGGCGATCCCGTCCGCGCCGCGGTCGAGGCGGGCGTGGTGCGCTTCCGCCCCGTGCTGATGACGGCCCTGGCCATGATTATCGGCATGGCGCCCATGGCGCTGGGGCTGGGCGAAGGCGGCGAGCAGAACGCGCCGCTGGGCCGCGCCGTGGTGGGAGGGCTGATCTTCGCCACCATTGCCACGCTCATGTTCGTGCCGGTGGTTTTCAGTATCCTGCATGGCCGCGCCCATGACCGCGCCAAGGCGAGAACCGCCGCCGCAACCGGAGAGGCCTATGCCTGATACCAAGCCGGACATCCTTGCCCATCGCACGCCGCCGCGGCTGAAGCTTGCAGGCCTGGTCCTTGCCGCAATCGCCATACTGGCGGCGGGCGCAGGAATAGCCTTTCGGCTGATGGACGCACGCCGGACCGTGCAATGGACCAACGAGCAGGCGGTTCCCGCAGTGCAGGTGATCGCGCTCAAGGGCACCGGCGGGGGCGATTTCACCCTGCCCGGCGACATTCAGGCCTTCACCACGGCCACCATCAATGCGCAGGTTTCCGGCACGGTGCAGAAATGGTTCGCCGATATCGGCGCCAAGGTGAAGGAGGGCCAGTTGCTGGCGCAGATTGATCCGCGGCCGACCGAGGCGGCGCTGGCCCAGGCCAAAGGTCAGCTGGCGCGGGATTCCGCCACCCTGGCCAACGCCAAGGTGGACCTGGCCCGCTATCAGTCGCTGGCGGCGCAAAACGCCATCTCGGCGCAGCAGCTTTCAACGCAAGCGGCCAATGTCACGTCGTTGGGCGGCATTGTCGAGGCTGACAACGCCGCGGTCCGCACCGCCGAGATCAATCTCGGCTATACGCGGATCGTCGCGCCCATATCCGGCATCGTCACCAGCCGCAGCGTCGATGTCGGCCAGCTTGTTACCGCCAACGCCGCCGGCGCGATGCCCCTGTTCACCGTCACCGACCAGGACCGGCTGCGCATCTATGTGCGGATGCCGCAGAATTATTCCTTCCTGGTGCAGCCGGGGATGACCGCCAGCTTCACCGTCCCGGAATTTCCCGGCCGCAACTTCCCGGCCGTGCTGGCCGCCAATGCCGGCGCCATCGCCAGCCAAAGCGGCACCCAGCTGCTTCAGATGCAGGTGGACAATTCCGGCCATCTTCTCAAGCCCGGCTCCTATGCCGAGATGCGCTTCAAGGTGACCGGCGGCGGCAGCGTGCGGGTGCCGGTCACTGCCCTGATCTTCCGCGACGACGGCATGCAGGTCGCCAGGGTCGGGCCCGGCAACAAGGTGATCCTGCAACCGATCCGCATCACCACCGATTTCGGCACATCCGTCGAAGTGGGTGCGGGCCTCAATCCGGGCGACAAGGTGATCGACAATCCGCCCGATTCCCTGCGCGCAGGCGATGTCGTGCGCGTCACGCGCGGCGATGACTGAAAACAAAGCCCCGCCGGTGTGAGCGGCGGGGCGATTGTCCCGCATCAGGCGGGACGCTTTGTCGCGAAGCTTGCGCTTCGTTCTGCGGGATTTCTCCCGTCTGATAGATTTTCGGCGGCGGCCGGCATTTCAAGCCAGCCGTGGCCCCGCTTCAGGCGAGGCCTGAAAATCTATCCGGCGGAGCATCTTCCATCTGGGAATCCTCCTGACTTCGGGTTTCGCTGCCCTGAAACCGATGACCGATCGCGCGACTTGCCCTGTGCCATTCGCATCTCCGGCTTGCGGAGTGCCGCGACCCTCGGATCGCTGCCATGGCACAAAGGCTTGTAACTGCGTCTCTGTCATCGCCTTCACGGCTGCAAAAGCCTGCGCCCGCAAGCGCCCATGGTCAATCCGAAACGGCCGGGCGCAATCTTTTGTGATGCGGGTTCCGGCCGTTTGCCAGTTCCGGCGCAACCGGATATCCAGCCCGGCCATGATCCGCGTCACCCAGCTGAAATTGCCGCTCGGCCATCCGCCGGAAGCGCTGAAGGGCGCGCTGCTGAAGCGGCTGAAACTGCCCGCCGCGGCGCTGAAGAACTTTGCCGTTTTCAAGCGCGCCCATGACGCCCGCAACAGGCAGGCGATCACTTATATCTACACATTGGACGCCGAAGTCGCGGAGGAAGCGGCGCTGCTGGCCCGTTTCGCCCGCGATCCCGATATCCGGCCGGCGCCGGACATGGAATACAAGTTCGTCGCCCGCGCGCCGGCGCACTTTCAAAGGCCGCTGGTGATCGGGGCGGGGCCCTGCGGGCTGTTCGCCGCCCTGGTGCTGGCGCAGATGGGATTTCGACCCATCATCCTGGAACGCGGCAAAGCGGTGCGCGAGCGCACCAAGGACACCTGGGGCCTGTGGCGGCGCGGGACCCTGAATCCCGAATCCAATGTCCAGTTCGGCGAAGGCGGCGCCGGCACATTTTCCGACGGCAAGCTCTACAGCCAGATCAAGGACCCGCGCCATTTGGGCCGCAAGGTGCTGGAGGAATTCGTGCGCGCGGGCGCGCCGGAGGAGATTCTCACCGAGGCGCATCCGCATATCGGCACCTTCCGGCTGGTGACCATGGTGGAAGCGCTGCGCGCCACGATTGAAAAGCTGGGTGGGGAATACCGGTTCCAGAGCAAGGTGACTGACCTTCTGGTGGAGGACCGCGCCGTCCGGGGCGTAAAGCTGGCAAGCGGCGAGGAAATTCTCTCCGACCACGTCGTGATGGCGGTGGGCCACAGCGCCCGCGACATGTTCCAGATTCTCCTGGACCGCGGTGTGGCGCTGGAAGCCAAGCCTTTTTCCATCGGCTTTCGCATCGAACATCCGCAAAGCCTGATCGACACGGCCCGCTTCGGCCGCAGCGTACCGGAGCTGGGAGCCGCCGACTACAAGCTGGTGCATCATGCCAGCAACGGCCGCAGCGTCTATTCCTTCTGCATGTGCCCCGGCGGCACGGTGGTGGCGGCGACATCCGAAGAAGGACGCGTCGTCACCAACGGCATGAGCCAGTATTCGCGCAATGAGCGCAACGCCAATGCCGGCATCGTGGTCGGCATCGAACCCGGCGACTATGCGCCCTATGACAAGGGCGTACCGGGCGAGACCGGATTGCTGGCCGGGGTAGCCTTGCAGCGGCACTGGGAAAGCCAGGCCTTCCTGGCCGGCGGCGGCGATTATCGCGCGCCCGCCCAGCGCGTGGGCGATTTCCTGGCAGCGCGCCCTTCCACATCGCTGGGGAGCGTGGTGCCGTCCTATCGCCCCGGCGTCACGCCCACCGATCTTTCCACCTGCCTGCCCGATTACGCCATTGCCGCCATCCGCGAAGCCCTTCCAGCTTTCGGCCGGCAGATTCGCGGTTATGACATGGAGGATGCGGTGCTGACGGGCGTGGAGACCCGCACCTCCTGTCCCATCCGCGTCCCGCGCGACGACGAATTCCAGAGCAGCAACACGCGCGGGCTTTTTCCCGCGGGCGAAGGTGCCGGCTATGCCGGCGGGATTCTGTCCGCCGGCGTGGACGGCATCAAGATGGCCGAAGCGGTGGCGAAGGCTATCGCGGGATAAGGTGGGGACAGGAGCCATGCGCACCTGACGATTCGTTTCGCGGTTTCTGGTACTCCCCTCCCCCTCGCTGACGACAGATCAAGGGTTTGGCCGCGCGCGGGCCATGCGTTGTGGGGATAGAGCCTGGCACGGAGCGAGGGATAGAAAGGGGATAGGGCGCGCTTCTCATCCCCTATTCTAAAGCAACGATACGTCGGAAACAGGGTGCGGATGATATTTAATGTTTCGCCGCACGCAGGCGACCGTCAGGCGCGCGTCTTCTTCCATTCCACGAAGGACGGCATCGGCGCGCCGGAGCCACAGGCCAGGAAGATCGCCAAGGTTTCTTCGAGGGTAAAGACATCCTGCTTGTCAGATGATCCACGCCGCGCTGCGCGGTAATGGTGTGCATCGTCGCCATCCCGCTTCTCCACCACATACCCGTCGAGTTGGGGAACCGTCTGGACGTATCGCTCTTCCTGCGACGAAAGAATGACAAAGCCATCGCTTGCAACGTCCTGAAGTGTATCGCGGACCAAGGCCGGCGTTACGGGCCCGTCAAGCACGCTTCCGCTGTCTTCAAGAGTCAGCGACTTCGAAAGCTTGCTGGCGTCCGGCAGTGCAACAGGCTTCGCGCGAGGGTGGCCCTCAGGCTTTTCAATGGTATTGCGCAGGAAACGAACGAGCGGATCAGCGTCGTGCTGATCTATCCCGAACACTGATGTTATAAATGCAAAGAGAGCGAATACGCCTAATAATATCGCGAGGTTTTCAAGCGTATAGTCGCCTGTTGCCAACATATAGCAGACGATAAAAAAGGGCGAAGGCACCAATAGCAGCAACATTCCAGCGATCATATGACCTGCTCTGCCGCTGACCCGCGTCCCAAAGGTATCCTTCGAACTCCACCCTATGAGCACCGCCGAACCGCCCCAGGCCGTCCACCACAGGTAGATAAATGACCCGACAATCCAACCGCGCGCTCCATTTTTCAGATCAAACCAGCCCTTCTTGCGGGACCGGATAGCGGCTTTCACGGCATCCGGCGACAATTCCGAACGCACTTCAAAGCGATAGCCAAAAGGCTGGAATGGCATGCGGACCCCTGCGATGCGCAGGGCGACCTTAAGCCGACAGAAACTCCGAAACAAACGCCGTGCGCGGATCGCGGCGGACATCGGCCGGGGCGCCGACCTGCTCGATCCGGCCCCTGTTCATCACCGCCACCAGGTCGGCGACGGCGAAGGCCTCTTCCTGGTCGTGGGTGACGAAGACCGAGGTAACGCCTGCCTTGTCATGGATGTGGCGGAGCCAGGTGCGCAATTCCCTGCGCACCTTGGCGTCCAGGGCGCCGAAAGGCTCGTCCAGCAGAAGCATACGCGGCTCGATCGCCAATGCCCTTGCCAGCGCCACGCGCTGGCGCTGGCCGCCGGACAATTGGCTGGGATAGCGTTTGCCCAGATCCTTGAGCTGCATCAGCTCCAGCAATTCCTCCACGCGCCGTTGGATCTCGGCCCTGGGCGGGCGCTCGCCGCGGGGTCGCACTTCCAGGCCGAACGCGATGTTGCCCGCCACCGTCATGTGCCGGAACAGGGCATAATGCTGAAAGACAAACCCTGCCTTGCGCTGGCGCGCCGGCATGTCCAGCCAGTTCATGTCGGCAAAGCGCGCCGCGCCGCTGTCGGCGTGCTCCAGCCCGCCCAGGATGCGCAGCAGCGTGGTCTTGCCGGAGCCTGACGGCCCCAGCAGGGCCACGAACGCGCCTTGCGGCGCCGTCAGGCTGGCGCCGTTGAGAGCGGCAAAGCGGCCGAAGCGCTTGGTGATGGAGTCGATGACCAGAGACATGGGATGGCTCCTCAGTGGCGGTGCGTGGCGGCAAGTTCGTCGGCATAGCGCCATTCCAGGAAGGATTTTGCGCCCAAGGTCAGCAGGCCCAGCATCGCCAGGATGGCGGCGATGGCGAAGGCCCCGACATAGTCATAATTGTCGTAGAGCAGCTGCACATGCAGCGGCATGGTGTTGGTCAGCCCCTGGATATGGCCCGAGACCACCGAGACGGCGCCGAATTCGCCCAAGGCGCGCGCATTGCAGAGCAGCACGCCATAGAGCAGGCCCCATTTGATGTTGGGCAGGGTAACGCGCAGGAACGTCTGAAGGCCCGAGGCGCCCAGCGACACCGCCGCCTCTTCCTCGTCGCGGCCCTGATCCGCCATCAGCGGGATCAGCTCGCGGGCGACAAAAGGAAAGGTGACGAAGATGGTGGCCAGCACAATGCCCGGCAGCGCGAACAATATGTGGATGTCATGATCGGCCAGGCTGGGACCGAACCAGCCCTGCATGCCGAAGATCAGGACATAGACCAGGCCCGCCACCACCGGCGACACCGAGAAAGGCAAGTCAATCAGCGTCACCAGGAAGGTCTTGCCGGGAAAGTCGAACTTGGCGATGGCCCATGCGGCGGCGATGCCAAAGACAGTGTTGAGCGGCACGGCGATGATGGCAGCGATGAGCGAAAGCCTGATCGCTGCCAGGCTGTCGGCATCGCTGATGGTTGCAAGGGCCTTGGCGGCGCCCTGCGACAGCGCTTCCCCAAAGACCACCAGCAGCGGCAGCACCAGAAAAATGCCGGCAAATATCAGCACAGCCGTGCCCAGGAGCAGCTTGAGCCAGAGCGGATCGTCCGTGGGCTTGCGCAGTCGTCTCATCGCCGCTTCGCCGTCCAGCTCTGCACGCCATTCAAGGCCAGCAGCATCAGGAAAGAGGCCGCCAGCATCACTAGGCCGATGGCGGCGGCGCCGGCAGTGTCGAACTGCTCCAGCTTGATCACGATCAGCAGGGGCGCGATCTCGGAGCGCAGGGGCAGATTGCCTGCAATGAAGATGATGGAGCCATACTCCCCGGCGGCCCGGGCAAGGGCCAGCGCCATGCCGGTGAGGATGGCCGGCAGCAGCATCGGCAGCACCACCCGGCCGATGGTCTGGATCCTGGTGGCGCCCAGAGTGGCGGCGGCTTCCTCGGAATCGCGGCGAAAGTCCGCCAGCACCGGCTGGATGGTGCGCACCGCGAAAGGCAAGGCAATGAAGGCCATCGCCACCAGCACGCCCCATGGCGTGAAGGCGATGCGGATGCCATGGGCTGCCAATGGCGCCCCAATCCAGCCCTTGGGACCGTAAAGCGTGGAAAGAGCAATACCAGCCACAGCAGTAGGCAATGCAAAAGGCAGATCGATCAGCGCGTCCAGCAGCCCCTTGCCGGGAAAGCGGTAGCGCACCAGCACCCAGGCTATCATGACGCCGAAAACGCAATCCAGGATGGCAGCCAGCAGCGCCATGCCGAAGGATAGCCGCAGGGCCGCCAGAACCCGCGGCGTGGTGATGGCGGCCCAGAAGCCGTCCCAGCCCAGCGACCAGGGACGCAGCACCAGGGCCAGGAGCGGAATCAGCACCAGGCCCGTCAAATAGAAAAGCGTGAAGCCCAGCGACAGGGAAAATCCCGGCAGGGTTCGGCGGCGCAGGACAAAAGGCAGTCCAATGGCACTCATGGAAATCGCTCGGGAAAAATCCGAAGCGGGGCGACCCGCTTCGTTCGTTGGGGGAGAAACGCGTGAAATGGAACTTTGGGCTATTTGCCGTAGATCTGGTCGAAGACACCGCCATCACGGAAATGGGTGGCCTGGGCCTTGTCCCAACCGCCGAAATCCGCGTCCACGCTGGCCAGAGGAATATTCGGGAACTGGCTGCGATATTTCGCCAGGATCGCCGGGTCCCGGGGGCGGAAGAAATCCTTCGCCTCGATCTCCTGCGCTTGCGGGGTGTAGAGGAATTTCAGGAAGGCTTCGGCCACGGCGCGGGTCTTGTGGCGGTCGGCATTGCGGTCCACCAGCGCCACCGGCGGTTCGGCCAGGATGGAGCGGCTGGGATAGACGATCTCATACCCGCCGGGCGATTCCTTCAGCGCCAGATGCGCTTCATTCTCCCAGGACAGCAGCACATCGCCGATGCCCCGCTTGGTGAAGGTGACGGTCGAGCCGCGGGCACCGGTATCCAGCACCGGCACATGCTTGTAGAGATTGGCGACGAAATCCTTCGCCTTCTGCGCATTGCCGCCCGGCGCCTTCTCCGCGTAATTCCAGGCCGCCAGATAGGCCCAGCGCGCCCCGCCGCTGGTCTTGGGATTGGGCGTCACCACCTGGATGCCGCTCTTCACCAAATCGTTCCAGTCCCTGATCTTCCAGGGATTGCCCTTGCGCACCAGAAAAACGACGGTCGAGGTGTAGGGCGCGGAAGAATTGGGCAGGCGCTTCTGCCAGTCCGCCGGCAGCAGCCTGGCGGTCTTGGCGATGGCGTCAATGTCGGCGGCCAGGGCCAGGGTCACGATATCGGCCTGCTGGCCGTCGATCACGGCGCGCGCCTGCGAGCCAGAGCCGCCATTGCTGGTGCGGAGCGTGACCTTGTCGGCCTTCCAGGACTTGGCGAAGGCATCGCCCAGATGGTCATACAGCTCCCGCGTCGGGTCATAGCTGACATTGAGCAGGGTGACACTGGCAGCCCGCGCGGCGCCGGTGGGGAAGACGGCCACGCCGCCGAGCAGGCAAAGCGATAGCGTTATGAAAAGTCGCCTTTTCATGGAACTCTCCTCTTACTTCAAAAGCTCAGAGCGAAATCTGGCTGCGCAGGACAACCGCATCTGCAGAGACGTCGTTGGCCGGTGCGTTCAGGTGGTTAATCTGGATGTTGTCGTAGTTCAGCTGAAACTTGATGGCATTGTTGGGGTACCAGTTCAGGCCCAGCGTCCAGACATCCTGCTTTCCTCCGGCAATGCCGCCGCTGGCGGCCGCGGTTAACGGCATGAAGTCCAGATCGATGTCGCTGTAGCGCGCGGCGATTTCCCAGGCGCCCCAGCCCTTCGGGCCCAGCGGCGCAGCGGGACGCAGATTGCGGAAGCTGGCGGTGGCCGGATCATAGGCATGGGTTTCACCGGTCAGCGAATAGGTGAGGAAGCCATACCAGCCGGAAAAGTGCGGATTGGGCAAAGCGGTGCGACGTTCGACTTCATAGCGGAACCAGCCGCCCTGGCCGTAGAAACGACCGAGCGCGCCGGCGCTCTCGAAGCCGAACTCCCGCACCTGGTTGGCATCTATGGTGCCGGTATCGACCGTCTTGTTGCCATCGACGGCGACCTCGCTGCCATTGCTGAAGCGAATCCCCGTGGCGGCAGGGCTGGCGGTGACATCGGGGAGCTTCAGGACATTGCTCATATGTCCTTCCACCAGCCATTTGAAATCGGGCGTCGAGACGGCCAGCCAGGCGGCACGGCCGATCAGGGCCTGCTGCGAATCGAAGGTGGGCACCGAAGCGCCGGTGGTGGTGCCATCGCCGCTTTTCTTGCCGGTGTAGGACAGCGAAAGCAGATAATTGTCACCTTGCATGATGATGCTGGCGGCTTCGCGGCTGGGCGCGCCGGCAAGACCTCTGGCGACATCGACGGAGGCGGCGCGCTCGGGAAAGAACAGATCGCCCGAGCCGGTCTGATCTTCCAGGCCTTCCGGCGGCGTATAGACGCCGACGCGGAATGAGAAAGGCTTCAGCCCGTCATATTCGATGTAAGCGCTATAGATGTAGCCCCGGCCCTCAACGCCATAGCCGCCGAAATCATAGATGAAATTGTAGGCCCAGTCCCTGAACACCGTGCCCTGGAAGCCAAGCTGGGCGCGGCGGAAATTCGTTCCGCTGTTGAGGTCCACGCTGGCGGGATTGCGGCCTTGCGAGAAGTAGCCCATGTCGAACTGCATCAGGGCGCGCAGGCTCAGCGTAAAATCGCCGTCGGCGCTGGCGAAGGTGAACCGCCCATTGGGATGGGTTATCTTGGGCAGCGCTGCGATCTGCTTGTTGAGGTCTTCATACTGGCTGGAGGTGCTGCGCTTGAGGTCGCCCAGGGCAGCGCTGTTGTCAGTGCCGGCCTGGTTTTTTTTCAGATTGTCGAGATCGGCGCGCACATCCCGCAATTGCTGTTCGAGAATGGAGACGCGCGGATCGGTTTGGGCCAGGGCGGGCGATGCCAGAACGCCAAGCGCGGCGCCGGTGAGAAGAGAAAGCCGAAATGTCCTGTGCATGCCAAATCCCGCTCTGTTGTGACACGGCCGAAGCCGATGTCCGTATTAATCCGTTTAATCCCTATCGAGTCAATAGGGATTAAGAACATTTCCGTGCCGGAAAGGTTCGTGCAGGACGATCATACACTTAAAGTGCGCCGGAGCGTTTCATCTGCGACGCCGCGGCCGCCAGGCTGCGGGATTCCAGGATTTCCGCGGTGGCGTCGCGGGCCGCCAGCAAGGCCTTGCGGATGGCGCAGACCGTTTCCTCGAAGCAATCATCGCATTTGCGATAGGCCATCACGCTGACACAGGGGCTGAGCGCCAAGGGGCCGTCGGTCACCCGCAACACATCGGCGAAGCTGATGTCCTTGGCCGGCCTGCCAAGGGAATAGCCGCCGGCGCGGCCGCGATGGCTGCGCACAATGCCCGGCTTCTTCAGTTCCAGCAGGATCTGCTCCAGGAATTTGCGCGGCAGGTTCTCGGCCTGGGCGATTTCGCCGATCTGCACCGGCTCTTCCCCGCCCTTGGCGGCCAGGTAGAGCAGAGCGCGCAGGGCATAGCGGGCTTTCTGGGAAATCATGGAGGGAAAATACTCCATAAACCCGGTAGAATATAGTCACTCGCGGGTTGAACGAGGCCTCCCCGGGCCTGCTATAAGGCTTCGTTTGGTCGCCCCGCCTATCGCTGACGGCCAGGCGGCGTTGGTCGCCTGGCCTGCTGGGCGGTCGCTCTAACTCTTTCGAGGATTTCCCATGCGCCCCGCCTTTACCGCCGCCGCCGCCCTGGTCCTGCTGGCCCTGCTGCCGGCAGCCTGCAACAAGAAGCCGGCCACCGATGCCGCCGCGCCGTCCCAGACTGCGGCAAAGGCTCCCGAGGGACCCGGCGTGCCCGGGCCCCGCTATGACACGTCCCAGGAAGCCAATGCCAAATTCCTGGCCGATTATGCCGCCCTGCCCGGCGTCACCAAGACCGCCGACGGCATGCTCTACCGGATCATCAAGTCCGGCAGCGGCAAGATGCCCCAACGGACCGACGATCAGGTCACCGTGCTCTACAAGGGCCAGCTGATCAACGGCACGGTCTTCGACCAGACCACGCCAAAGAATGCTGCCGATCCCGACAGCGGCCCGCGCACCTTCACCGCCGGCATGCTGATCCCCGGCTGGATCGAGGCCTTGTCCAAGATGAAGGAAGGCGATGTCTGGGAATTGGTCCTGCCCTATCCCCTGGCCTATGGCGAGGAAGGCCATCCGCCGGTGATCCCGGAAAAGCAGGCGCTGGTCTTCCAGATGAGCCTGTTGAAGGTCGAGCCGGGTCAATGACGGGCGAGCCCCGCAAGGTCGCTCTCGTCACCGGCGCGGGCAGCGGCATCGGCCGCGCCGCCGCCATCGCCCTGTCGCGGGACGGCTTTGCATTGGTGCTGGCGGGACGGCGCAAGGAAGCGCTGGAGGAAACCGCCGGCCTCCTGGCGGGCGAGAGCCTGGCCATGCCCACCGATGTCGGCGATCCCGACAGCGTGAACGGCCTGTTTCGCGCCCTGAAGGCGCGATTTGCCCGCCTCGATCTTCTGTTCAACAATGCCGGAAGCGGGGCGCCGCCCGTTCCGATCGAGGACCTGTCTTTCGCACAATGGCAGGCCGTGCTGGGCGCCAATCTTACCGGCGCCTTCCTGTGCACCCAGCATGCCGTGCGGATGATGAAAGCGCAGAACCCGCGCGGCGGGCGCATCATCAACAATGGCTCGATCAGCGCCCATACGCCGCGCCCCAATTCCGCGCCCTATACCGCCACCAAGCACGCCATCACGGGCCTCACCAAATCCACGGCGCTGGATGGTCGCGAATTCGGCATCGCCTGCGGCCAGATCGACATCGGCAACGCCGCCACGGCGATGACGGCGAAGGCCGGTGACGGCCTGCCCCAGGCCGACGGCCGCATCGTCCCCGAGCCGCGCATGGACCTGGACGAAGCGGCACGCGCCGTCGCCTACATGGCAAGCCTGCCGCCATCGGCCAATGTCCTGTTCCTGACGGTGATGGCGACCAGGATGCCGTTTGTCGGGCGAGGCTAGTGAGCCGCACCGGCATCGCTACTTGCATCATTTTCTGCGCCGGCTTCGTTGCGATGCTGGCGCTGAACTGGCCGGGGCAGATGTCCTATGACTCGGTGATGCAGCTGGCCGAGGCGCGCGCCGGCTTCTATCACTCCTGGCATCCGCCGGTGATGGCCTGGCTGATGGGCCTGTTCGACCGGCTGCTGCCCGGAACCGGGCTTTTCATTCTTTTCAATAGCGCGCTGTGCCTTTTTGCCTTCCTCACATTCGCCCAGCCGGAACGGGCGACGGTCTGGAGCATCGCGCTGGCGCTTTTGGCCATGCTGATGCCGCAATGGCTGCTCTATCAGGGCACGGCATGGAAGGACGTCTTGTTTGCCGATGCCGCGCTGGCCGGCTTTGCGGCCTTGGGTGTGGCAGGAAAAGGCAGGCGCCCGCTGGGTGCGACCCTGCTTGCTGCGCTGCTGCTTTCGCTGGCGGCCATGACGCGGCAGAACGGATTGGTGGTCCTGCCCATTGCGGCGCTCGCCCTGGCTGCCATCGCCGCACGCCATGTTTCCCGCCGTCAGGCTCTGGGCGGCGCTGCAATATTTCTGGCCATGACGCTGGGAATTGCGCTGGGCGGCAACGGATTGCTGCTCGCGCAGGGCGATCATGGCGCCGATGCCGCCGATGAAATCCGCATGGCGCAGAGCTATGACCTGGCGGGGATGATAAAGCGCGATCCGTCGTTTCGCCTGACGCGGCTGGAGGGGCGCAATCCTGCCCTGGCGCAAATGCTGCGCGGGCGCGGCACAACCCTTTACACGCCGGCCTGGGTGGATCCCCTGATGAACGACGAGGCGCTGCACCGGGCCGTCAGTGCGGCGCCGCAGGGCCTGGTCTTTGCCCAGTGGCGCGACGCGGTGCTTGGCCATACCGGGCTTTATCTTGCCACCCGCTGGCCGGTCTTTGCCTGGGTGATGGCGACACCGGACCTCGCTGCCTGCCACGCGCTTTTTACCGGCGTGGACGGCCCGCCCGACATCATGGCCGGTCTGGGCCTGAAACCATCATGGAGGGTCCAGGAACGGCTGCACAACGCCTATGGCCGGGCGCTATTGCACAGCGGCATTTTCTCCCATCTGCTGTTCGGCGCGCTGGCCCTGGTCCTGCTGCCGGTGCTGCTGCGCCGGCGGGCGGCGCTGGACATGGCGGCGGCAGGGCTGCTGACGGCCGCGCTGGCGTTTGCCGCAAGTTTCTTCGTGGTCGCCATTGCCTGCGATTATCGCTACCTCACCTTCCTCGATCTGGCAGCCATGGCCGGGGCACTGGCGGTGGCGGCGCGGCCGGCGCAGACATGCTAGAAAGGCGCGTGGGAGAAGCACCGTGATCCTGTTCCTTCTGTCCTATCTTGGCGGTGTGCTGACCATCCTCAGCCCCTGCATCCTGCCGGTGCTGCCCTTTGTCTTTGCCCGTTCGGACAAGCCCTTTCTGCGCTCCGGGCTGCCGCTGCTGCTGGGCATGGCGGCCAGCTTTGCCGCCATCGCCAGCCTGGCGACGCTGGGCGGCAGCTGGGCGGTGCATGCCAACCAGGCAGGACGCATCGCCGCCATGATCGTGCTGGCGCTGTTCGGCCTGACATTGCTGCTGCCTTCGCTGGCCGAACATCTGACGCGCCCGCTGGTGGCACTGGGCGACCGCCTTTCCCATCGCGCCCAGACAGAAAGCGGCATCGGCAGCGCCTTGCTGCTGGGGGTGGCGACGGGCCTTTTATGGGCGCCCTGCGCCGGGCCGATCCTGGGGCTGATCCTCACCGGGGCGGCGATCAAGGGCGCCAGCGCCGGCGCCACCTTGTTGCTGCTGGCCTATGCCCTGGGCGCTGCGACTTCGCTGGCGGCGGCTCTGCTGATCGGCGGACGCGTCTTCACTGCCATGAAGAAATCGCTGGGGGCGGGCGAGTGGATACGGCGCGGCCTGGGACTGCTGGTGCTGGCCGGCGTAGTCGCCATCGCGCTGGGAATGGATACGGGCTTTCTCACCACCCTGTCCCAGGCCCATACCGCTTCGCTGGAGCAGATGCTGCTGGACCGACTGGGCCTGGGCCGGACGACGCAAAGTGTCGCGGTCGCGGGCAGCACGCTGCCGGTGGAAGGAAACATGCCGCCGCTCACCGGGGCGACGCTATGGCTGAATTCTGCGCCGCTGACGCGCGAAAGCCTGCGCGGCAAAGTGGTGGTGATCGATTTCTGGACCTATTCCTGCATCAACTGTCTCAGGGCCCTTCCTTACGTCGAAGCCTGGGCGAAGAAATATGCCGACAAGGGACTGGTGGTGATAGGGATTCACGCGCCGGAATTCGCCTTCGAAAAGCAGGAGGAAAATGTCCGCCGCGCCGTGCGCGATCTGGGCATCACCTATCCCGTCGCGCTCGATAACGATCTGAAAATCTGGCAGGCCTTCAACAACCAGTATTGGCCGGCGCATTATTTCATCGATGCCGAAGGCCGCATCCGGCACCACCATTTCGGCGAGGGCGAATACGACCAGTCCGAGCGGGTGATCCAGCAATTGCTGGCCGAGGCCGGCAAGTCCGGCGTGCCGGGCGGCAGCGTCGCGCCAAAGGCGCAGGGCGCCCAGGCCGCCCCCGACATGAGCGCCATCCAGTCCCCGGAGACCTATCTGGGCTATGGCCGGGGCGCCAATTTCGCTTCCGGGACGGTGCAGTATGACAAGCCCGCGGACTATGCCGTATCCCGGTCTTTGCCCCGCAACCAATGGGGCCTTTCCGGCCGCTGGGCCATCGGGGAAGAGAAGTCCGTGCTGATGCGCGCAGGCGGAAAAATCGTTTTCCGCTTCCATGCCCGTGATCTGCATCTGGTGCTCGGTCCGGGGCCCGGCGGCAAGCCCGTCCGCTTCCGGGTGCGCCTGGACGGGGCTGCGCCCGGTCCCGCTCACGGTGTTGATACGGATGCAACCGGTTACGGGATCGTTACCGGGCAGCGCCTGTACCAGCTGATTCGCCAGCCGGGTAACATTACAGACCGGACCTTTGAAATCGAATTCCTTGACCCCGGGGTGGAGGGGTTTGCCTTCACCTTTGGGTGACCCGGGAGCATCAACCCACTGAATTTTGGGGTTCCGGGGACTTGCCGCTTAGGGCACGAAACCCGATATTGGACGTTGATTGCTTCGCGCCCCCATCCCGGGGTAACCGAATTTTATTTCAATACCAGTTATTTGGCGTACCCATGAAACTGCGCCCTGCCCCTTTTGCCCTGCTTACCCTGGCCGCCGCCCTGATGCTGAGCGGCTGCACAGCCACGCAGGATCCGCAAGCACTGGCGCAGAACGATCCGTTCGAGCCTACCAACCGCGCCATCTTCACTTTCGACGTCCAGGTCGATCATGCGATCGCCACGCCGGTGGCCCAGGCCTATCGCGACGTTGTGCCGGAGCCGGCGCGGGATGGAATCCACAACGCCCTGGACAATCTCAATGCCCCGGTGGTCTTCGTGAATGACGTGCTGCAGGGCGATGGCGCAAAGGCCACCGACACCTTCGGCCGCTTCCTTATCAATTCCACCGTCGGACTGGGAGGGCTGATCGATGTCGCCGCCAGGATCGGCATTGCCGGCCATCCCAATGATTTCGGCATCACCCTGGGTAAGGGCGGCGCCGCGGAAGGCTCCTATCTGGTGCTGCCCTTTTTCGGTCCCAAGCCGCCGCGCGATCTGGTGGGCCAAGGCGTCGATATCGCCTTCGACCCCACCACCTGGATGAGCTGGAACAACTCCACCCTCTACATGATCATAAGAGGCGGGCTGGGCGTGCTGGATGCGCGCGCCGCCAGCATCGACACTGTGGCCTCGATCGAGCGCTCCTCGATCGACTTCTATGCCACCAGCCGCAGCCTGTATCGTCAGAATCGCAACGCCCAGATTCGCGGCGAGGCGGCTAATCAGGATCTGCCGAATTTCTAGGCGCGATTGAACGGACGTGAAAAAGGCGCCCAAGGGCGCCTTTTTTCTTTGGACCCTAGCTTGTGCTCGGCGCGTTCGGCCTCAAATCAGTCCGTCGCTAGCGGCAGCGTCCTGCGACACTGATTTGACCGGCCTGCAGCCGGTCTGCCCTCACTCGGCGGGAACGGGCGGCGGCTCCGTATGACCGGTCAGCATCCCGTAATATTTGTTCCAGGAGCGCGCGCACCAGGTGCCGAAGCGGTCGAGATAGATATAGATCACCGGCGTGGTGTAGAGGGTGAGCGCCTGGCTCACCACCAAGCCGCCCACGATCGAAATGCCCAGCGGCTGGCGCAGCTCATAGCCTTCGCCGACGCCGATCGCCAGCGGCAACGCGCCCAGGATGGCGCCCATGGTCGTCATCATGATGGGACGGAAGCGCAGCAGGCAGGCCTGGTAGACCGCTTCCTTGGGCGTGAGATTGTCGTTGCGCTGCGCCGAGATGGCGAAGTCGATCATGATGATGGCGTTTTTCTTGACCACGCCGATCAGCAGCATCACCCCGATAAAGGCGATCAGGCTGAAATCGAAATGCAGGACCATCAGCGCCAGCAGCGCGCCCAGGCCCGCCGAAGGCAGGGTCGAAAGGATGGTGAGCGGGTGGATATAGCTCTCATAGAGGATGCCCAGCACGATGTAGATGACGATGATGGCATCCAGCACCAGCCAGGGCAGGCGGCCGGCCGTGTCGTTGGCGGTCCGGGCAGTGCCGGCGAAGTCGCCATGCACCGAAATCGGCACATGGATCGCCGCCATGGTGCGGTTGATGGCATCGGTCGCATCGCCCACCGAAACGCCGTCGGGAACGCTGTAGGAGAAAGTGGTGGCGACGAAAACGCCCTGGTGATTGACCGAAAGCGGCGCAACGCCCGGCTCCATATGGACGATGGCCGAAAGCGGCACCATCTTTTCCTGGCGGGTTGAAACCGCGGCGCTGGTCGAGCCCCGCCCGCCCAGCGAATTGAGCGCCTGGTTGCGCACCGCCTCCGCGGCCGCCTGGGCTTCGGCATCGGCCGCCGACCCGCTGGCGCCGGCCGGCGGCGTGACGGTGACGCTGCCGGCGCTGGCTTGCGAAGCGGAAATGTTGCCGGAGGTCGAGACATAGACGTCATTCAGCGATTGCGGGCTCTTCCAGAAGCTGGGCGCCACTTCCATGATGACGCGGTACTGGTTTTTGTCCTTGTAGATGGTGGAAACCGAGTTCTGGCTGAACAGGTTTTGCAGGGTGCTGGACACCAGGTTGGTGGCCAGGCCCAGGCGCGAGGCGGTGGGGCGGTCGATCCGCAATTCCATTTCCAGGCCGCCCGGCTGGACATCGGCGTCCACCTGCTCGATCTCCGGCACATTGAGCAGGGCCGCCTCGATCTTGGGCTCCCATTCATTGAGATCTTCCAGCGTGTCGGCCTGCAGCGTGTACTGGTAGGTACCGGTGCCCTGGCGTCCGCCAACCCGCACTTGGGTGGAACTGGCGGAATTTATGAAGGCGCGGGCGCCCGCAATGGAGTCGAATTGCGGCTGCAACCGGGCGCGGACATCGTCGCTGGTGACATGGCCGCGCTCGGCCGGCGGCTTGAGGGTGATGTAGAGATTGCCGCCATTCTGGCCCAGATTGCCCGCCACCGTCCCGACCGCGGGGTCCTTGCGGATGATGTCCATGAACTTCATGAATTTCGGCTTCATGGAGTCGAAGGAGGCGGTCTGGTCGCCGCGGATGCTGCCGTTGAGACGGCCCTCGTCGGTCTGCGGGAAAAAGCCCTGCGGCAGGGCGCCATAGAGATAGACATTGAGGAAGACGGCGATGAACAGCGTCGCCATCACGGTCTTGGGATTGTCCAGCGACCAGGTCAGGGTCCAGCGATAGAAATCCAGGCTGGCCTCGAAGCTGCGGCGCGCCAGCCGCATCAGCCCGCTTTCACTCTGGATGTCGGCGATCGAAAGATAGGCGCACATCATCGGCGTGACACTGAGCGAGATGACCATCGAAACAAAGATCGAGACGGTCAGCACCATGGCGAATTCATGGAAAATCTTGCCGACGATGCCGGGGAAGAGCAGGATCGGCAGGAATACCGCCACCAGCGAGAGGCTCATGGAAATCACCGTGAAGGCGACTTCGCTGGTGCCGACCAGGGCCGCTTCCAGGCGAGGACGGCCTTCTTCAAGGTGACGGGTGACGTTCTCCAGCACGACGATGGCGTTGTCGACCACAAAGCCGGTGGAAATGATCAGCGCCATCAGCGAGAAATTGTTGAGGCTGTAGCCCAGCAGATACATCAGGCTGAAGGTGCCCAGGAGCGCCAGCGGCACCGAGACCGCAGGCACCAGCGTCGCCCGGAAATCGCGCAGAAAGAAGAAGACCACCAGCACCACCAAAAGGGTGGAGAGCAGCAGGGTTATTTCGACATCATGCACCGAATTGCGGATCGAGATGGTGGGGTCCTGCACCACCAGGATGGGATCGATGGCCGGCGGCAGGGATTTCTGCAAATCCGGCAGGATCGCCTTGATGCGGTTCACCACTTCAAGGACGTTGCTGCCCGGCTGCTGGGTGATGCCGATCAGGACCGCCGGCTTGCCGTTGGCAAAGCCCATATTCTTGACGTTTTCCTGGCCGTCATAGACATCGGCAACGTCCGACAGGCGCACCGGGGAATTGTTGCGATAGGCGATGATGATGTTGCGGAAGTCCGACGCCTCGCTGGCATTGTCATTGGAATAGACCTGGATGCGGCGCCCGCCTTCCTCGATGGCGCCCTTCGGCGTATTGGCGCCGGCATTGGCGGAACGGATGGCGCCGCTGACGGTGTTGAGATTGATGCCGTATTTGAAGATGGCCAGCGGATTCAGCTCCACCCGCACCGCCGGCAGCGAGGCGCCCTGGGGGGTTGCGTCACCCACGCCCTGAATCTGGGAAATGCGCTGCTGCAGGATGTTGGAGGAATAGTCATAGATCTGGCCGGGCGTCAGGGTCGAGGAGGTGAGCGCCAGCACCAGGATGGGCTGGCTGGCCGGATTGGCCTTTTGAGCCTGGGGCGGGTTGCGCAGCGAGGTGGGCAGATCCACCCGCGCCGCCTCGATCGCCGCCTGGACGTCGCGCAGGGCGCCGTCGATGTCGCGCTTGATGTCGAACTGCAGCACCACCCGGGTGTTGCCGACCCGCGAGGAAGAAGTCATCTCGGTGACATAGGCGATGGCGCCCAGATGCCGTTCCAGCGGCGTCGCTACCGAACTCGACATGGTGATGGGGCTGGCGCCGGACAGGCTGGCCGAGACGCTGATGGTCGGGATGTCGATGTTGGGCATCGGCGCCACCGGCAGCAGCGCCATCGCGGCGATACCTGATAGCGCCAGGCCGATGGCCAGCAGGGTGGTGGCGATCGGGCGGCGGACAAAGGCGGAGATCATGCCTGAAATCCTGTCTAATGCGCCTGCGGAGCCGGTGCCTGGGAGGCGGGACCGCCGCGGCGGCGCTCGCGCCAGGTGCGCAGATTATCGCCCAGACGGGCAAAGTATATATAGATCACCGGGGTGGTGAACAGGGTCAGCAGCTGGCTCATCAAAAGGCCGCCGCAGATGGCGATGCCCAGGGGATGGCGCAGTTCCGAGCCCATGCCCGAGCCGAACACCAGCGGCAGGGCGCCGAACAGCGCCGCGACCGTGGTCATCAGGATCGGGCGGAAGCGCAGGCGTGCCGCCTGGCGGATGGCGGCAGGGGCGTCCTTGCCCTCGTTGCGCTCTGCCTCGAGCGCGAAGTCGATCATCATGATGGCGTTCTTCATCACGATGCCGATCAGAAGAATGATGCCGATGATCGAGACGATGTTGAGGTCATGCCCGGTGATGACAAGGAAGAGCAGCGCGCCGACACCGGCCGAAGGCAGGGTCGAAAGAATGGTTACCGGGTGGATGAAGCTCTCATACAGCACGCCCAGCACGATATAGACGGTGATGATGGCGGCGAGGAGCAGCAGCACTTCGCTGGAAAGCGAGGACTGGAAGGAATTGGCCGAGCCCTGGAACTGGGCGGTGATGGTGGCCGGCATGCCCGCATCCTTTTCGGCCTGCTCGATGGCATTCACTGCCGCACCCAGGGAGTAGCCCTCTGCGGTATTGACGTCGAAGGAGATGTTGGCGGACGGGAACTGGCCGAGATGGTCGATTTCCAGCGGCGCGGTGCGCTGCTCGACATGGGCGATCGCCGAAAGCGGCACCTGGCCGCCGCCCGGACCCGGCAAGTACATTTCCGTCAGCGAGCGGACGCTGCCCTGGGCCTTGGGATCGGCCTCGAGGATCACCCGGTACTGGTTGGACTGGGTATACATGGTGGTGACGATGCGCTGGCCGAAGCTGGAATACAGCGCATCATCCACGGTGGCGGCGCTGATGCCGAAGCGCGAGGCGGTATCGCGGTCCACCACCAGGGTGGCTGCGAGCCCCTTGTCGAGGAAGCTGGTGCTGGTGTTTGTGATCTCCTTCACCTTTGCCAGCTCCGCCATCAGCTTGGGCACGAAGGCATTGAGATCGGCCGTGAGCGCGGCCTGCAGCACGAAATTGTATTGGGCGCGGCTGACAGTTGAGTCGGTGGAAAGGTCCTGCACCGGCTGCAGATAATAAGTGATGCCGGGGACGGCGCTGTCCAGCCGCCGCAGGCGCGCGACAACCTCGGCGACGCCATCGCGATCGCCTTTGGGCTTGAGATTGATCAGCAGGCGCCCGCTGTTGAGGGTGTTGTTGGTGCCGTCCACGCCGATGGCGGAGGAGAGGCTGTCCACGGCAGGATCCTGCAGCACAAGCCGGGCGAGTTCGTTCTGGCGCGCCGCCATGGTCTCGAAGGAGACGGTCGGGCCGGCGGAGGTAATGGCCTGGATGAAGCCGGTGTCCTGGGGCGGGAAAAAGCCCTTGGGGATGAAGACATACATCACCACCGTCAGAACCAGCGTGCCGACCGCCACCTGCAGGGTCATGCGCTGGTGATTCAGCACCCAGCCCAACATGCTGTCATACCCGCGCACCAGCTTCTCGTACCAAAGCTCTGTGGTGGTGAAGAATTTGCCGTGCTGCATCGGATGGTTGGGATCGTGGCTGCGCATCAGCTTGGCGCAAAGCATCGGCACCATCGTCAGCGAGACGAAAGCCGAGATCAGGATGGTGATGGCCAGGGTGATGGCGAATTCACGGAACAGGCGGCCGACCACGTCGGGCATGAAGAGCAGCGGGATCAGCACCGCCAGCAGCGAGACGGTCAGCGATACGATGGTGAAGCCGATCTCGCCGGCGCCCTTCATGGCGGCGTTGAAAGGCGTCTCGCCCGCCTCGAGATAGCGGGAGATGTTCTCGATCATCACGATGGCGTCGTCCACCACGAAACCGGCGGAGATGGTGAGCGCCATCAGCGAAAGATTGTTGAGCGAAAAGCCCAGCAATTCCATGGCGGCAAAGGTGCCGATGATGGAGAGCGGCACGGACAGGCCTGGAATGATGGTGGCGGGGATGTTGCGCAGAAATACGAAGATCACCAGCACCACCAGCAGGACGGCAAGGCAGAGCTCGAACTCGACATCGTCAACCGAGGCGGTGATCGATGCGGTACGGTCGGTCAGGACGTCCAGCGACATCGAACCGGGAAGTCCGGCGCGCATCACCGGCACCAATTCCTTGATGGAATTGACGACGTCAATGACATTGGCGCGCGGTTGGCGCTGCACATTGATCAGGATGGCGGGAATGGTGCCCTTTGCGCCCGGCAGGCCGGCCCAGGCGCCCAGCTTGTTGTTTTCGGCAGCCTCTTCCACGGTCGCGACGTCGGAAAGATAGACCGGGGCGCCATTCTTGTAGGTGACGATGATCTTCCGGTATTCCTCCGGCGTCTGCAGCTGGTCGTTGGCGTTGATGGTGTAGGACTGGCTGCCGCCATCAAAAGTGCCCTTGGCGGCGTTGGAATTGTTGTTGTTGATGGTGGTGCGCAGGTCGGCAATGTTGAGGCCATAGGCCGCCAGTTGCTGCATGTTCGCCTGCACCCGCACGGCGGGACGGGGCGCGCCGGGCAGGCTGACCACACCGACGCCGGGAAGCTGGGAAATCTTCTGGGCGATGCGTGTGTCCGCGGTGTCTTCGACCGTGGTGATCGGCAATGTGGAAGAGTGCAGCGCCAGCGTGATCACGGGCGCATCTGCCGGATTGACCTTCCGGTAGATCGGCGGCTGCGGCAGGTTCTGGGCGATGACGCTTCCGCCCTGGCTGATGGCGGCCTGGACCTCTTGCTCGGCGACGTCGAGATTCAGCGTCAGGTCGAATTGCAGCACGATGATTGATGAGCCGCCGGACGACACCGAGGTCATCTGGTTGAGGCCCGGCATCTGGCCGAAGCGGTTCTCCAGAACGCCGGTGACGGAGGTCGCCATCACCTCCGGGCTGGCGCCCGGATAGAAGGTCTGCACCTGGATGGTGGGATAAGCGACCTCAGGCAGCGCCGAAAGCGGCAGATACTGAAAGCCGGTCAGGCCCACCAGCAGGATCGCAATCATCAGGAGCGACGTCGCGACCGGCCGGCGAATAAAGGGTGCGCAGGGATTCATGATGCTGGAGACGCTTGTCTTCGAGGGTTACGGGAAACCACCGCCACCGCCGCCCCGCCCGCCGCGCTGCGGCAGCTGCGCCGAGCATTGCGAGCCGATGGCCGTGCGGTTGCGCTGCAGGCAGTTCACAACGCGCATCTGCTGGCGCATTTCCGGGGTCATGCCGGCATTGCCGAAGCCGCCGCCACCACCGCCACCGGGGCCAAAGCCGCCGCCGCCACCACCGGGGCCGAAGCCGCCGCCGCCACCACGACGCTGACCATCAGCGCCAGGCGCACCGCCGCCACCGCCGGCGCGCTGGCCACCGCCAGCGGCACCGCCGCGCTGGCCCCGGCCGGCAGTCAGTTGTTCTTCCGTGGCGCAGAAGCGCCTGATGTCGTCGGAACAGGCTTCGGTGATGCGCGTCAGCGCGCCCTGGCCAATCATCGGACCGCGGCCGCGGCCGGCCACGCCGGCGCCCGCCGAAGGCGCCTGGATAGTGGTCTTGCTGTCGGGGATCTGGACTTCGGCGCCGTCGCGCAGACGCTCGCCGCCTTCGGTCACCACCGTGTCGCCCGGCTCGAGCCCTTCGGTGATGGCGATCTTGTCGCCATCCTGCACGCCTGTCTTCACCGCGCGCTGGTTGACGGTCTTGTCGGGAGAAACCACGAACACGAACAGGCCGTCGGAGCCGTGCTGGATCGCCGGCAACGGCACGATGGTCTGATTGTGCAGGGTCTTGACCAGCAGCTTGACGTTGACGAACTGGCTGGGGAAGAGCTTGAAGTCCTTGTTGTCGAAGATCGCGCGCAGCTTGACCGAACCAGTGGAAGGGTCGATCACATTGTCCACCGTCGCCAGCGTGCCCGAAGTGAGCTTGTTGGTCTGGCTGCGGTCATAGGCATCCACCGTCAGGGTGTTGCCCGCATTGACCTGTTCCAGAATGTCGGAAACGCGGTCCTCGGGCACGGTGAACAGCACCGACATGGGATCGAGCTGCGTCACCACAACGATGGTGCTGCCGCCATTGGAGACGATATTGCCGACATCGACCTGGTGCAGGCCGACACGGCCGCTTACCGGCGCGATGACGCGGGTATAGCCCAGATTGATGCGGGCATTCTGGATATTGGCCTGGTCCTGCTGGATCGTGGCGGTGGTCTGGGCCACCGTGGTGCGAGAGGTCGCCAGCTGCTGCTGCGAGACCGCGTTCTGTGCCGCCAGCTGCTCGTAGCGGGCAAGGTCTGTCTTCTGGTTGGCGAGATTGGCCTGATCGCGCGCCAGCACCGCTTCGGTCTGGGCCAGCGTCGCCTGATAGGTGCGCGGATCGATCTCCGCCAGCACGTCACCGGCCTTGACCATCTGGCCTTCGGTGAAATTGATCTTGATCAGCATGCCCCCGACCTGCGGCTTCACCTGGGCGGTGGCGAGCGGCGTCACAGTACCGAGCGCATTGACCGTCACATTGATGTCGCCGCTTACGACCTTGGCGACGCCCACCGGCTGGGCCGTCGGTCCGCCGCGACCGCCGGGGCCACCACGGCCGCCGAAGCCGCCGAAGCGGGTTTGCGGGTTGGGATAGACCCCCCAGACCAGGACAGCCAGGGCCACAACGCCAAGGCCGATCCAAAGCACGCGCGAGGTGCGGGGATAGGTGCCGCTCCAGCGCTTGACCTTGCCCCAGGCAGAAAGTTCTTCGGTGTTGTTCGGGCGCTGCATCGTCATCGTCCAGTCCGTATCTTTCCAGTCGTATTATTGGGGAAACGGGGAAATGTTACCGCCGTTACCGGGAACCGATTATGGCCCCTATACCTCAGTGACGGGCGGTGAGATAGCAGCCCCATGGCCCCAAAATATGTCGAATTTGTCTCAGGTTGCGGGGGGACCGGTACATCTGGGCCGGTTGCTGCCCGTACCCGGGGATTATGGGCCTGGAACCGGACAAGAATTGGGACAATGAACCTCTTTCCGGCGTGTTTAGGAAGTCTTCATCCTGGAAATGCGCCCTAGCTCTTTGAGTGTCCGCGCCTTGAAACCAAAAGCTTTTCAGAGCAAGGCGGCCGGCAACGCCCGGTTAAGCCGCGCCAGCCACAATGCCTCATGGCTTCAGGCTTGGGACGATGGGCGCGCAGCATGGGGCGGTGGATTCCTTCCGCCGCGCTGGCCCATGCCGGCCAGCCCGCCGCACTCTTCTTTCACGGTGTCGAAGCGCGCACTTTCGATGGCCGCATCCAGACCAACCATCATGAGATCGCCGCCTTCCGCGCCATCTTGCGGGGCCTTGAAGAATTCGATGTCCTGCCGCTGACCGCGCTGGATGCGGTTCTGGCCGAACCGGATCGTCATCGCCGCGCCGTCTTCCTGATGTCGGATGACGGCTATCGCAACACACTCACTGTCGCTGCCCCCATCCTGGAGGAATTTCGCCTGCCCTGGACGCTGTTCGTCTCCACCGCCCATGTCGGCAATGGCCGCCCCAATCCCATGTTCCTGGCCCGGCTGTTCTTTTTCCATGCTCCGGCCGGCGATTATGCCCTGCCGCATTTTGCCGGACGCATCCGCCTGGGCGATGCAAAAAGCCGCGAAAAATCAGCGTTTTCCGGACTGGAGAGGCTGCGCTTCCTGCCGGCGCCGCAAGCCGAGGAAACGCTCGCGGCGATGATCGGCGCCTTCGCGCCGGGCGCGCTGGCAGAACTTGTCGAACATTTCGCTTCGGAAAAATTCCTTTCCTGGGATGAAGTGCGCGCGCTGCGCGACCAGGGAGTCACGATCGGGGCCCATGCCCATACGCACTGGCCGATGCATGCCGGGCAGAGCGACGATTATCTGCGCCAGCAGGCCAGACTGTCGCGCGCGCGCATCGAGACCGAAGTGGGGCCATGCCGCTTTTTCGCCTATCCCTTCGGCAACCGGAACGATGTCGGCCCGGCGGCCTGGAAGGCGGTGCGCGAGGCCGGCTTCACCCATGCCTTCACCACACTTTCGGGCACTTTGGCTGCGGGCAAGCCCGCAGCCGGCAGCCTGGAGGCGGGCGGCAATCCCTTCCTTCTTCCCCGCTATGGGCTGGGTCCCCGCGACAGCCATGTCGCTTCGCTGGTGCCGCTGCTGGCCGCCGGCAACCCCCGGGTGCGGAGCTGGCAGGCAAGCCTGGCCTGACGGCGCTCGGCTGGCCTGGCGGCCCGCCCTCACCTGAAAGTTCCCATTTTTGGACCTTTGCGGCCCAATTTCTTCGTAAGCCATTGATATTACGCATGTTAACGTGTGGCCCGGCCCCTGCACAGATAAGCCTCGAAAAGCCTTTCCGGGCCCAAATCCGTGCCGATTCAGGACCAAACTCCCAGCCTGTCCGTGGCCGAGCATCTGCGGCTTTGCAGCGCCTCGGCGCGCCCGCGTCGGGAGACCCAGCGCCTGCTGGATATCGCGGTCAGCCTGGTGCTGATCCTGCTGCTTTCACCCCTGCTCGCCATCATCACCCTGGCGGTGGCGCTGGGGACGCCCGGGCCGGTGCTGTTCTGTCAGCGCCGCACCGGCAAGGACGGGCAGATTTTCGCCATGTTCAAATTCCGCTCCATGCGGGTGCTGGAAGACGGCGCGGAAATCGTGCAGGCGCGCGAACACGATCCCCGCATCACCCGCATCGGTCGCTTCCTGCGCGTCTCCAGCCTGGATGAACTGCCGCAGCTCTTCAATGTGCTGCGCGGCGAGATGAGCCTGGTGGGGCCGCGTCCCCATGCCGTTGCCCATGACGAATATTACGGCGCGCGCATCAAGGATTATGCGCTGCGCCAGCGCGTGCGCCCGGGCATGACCGGCTGGGCGCAGGTCAATGGCAAGCGCGGCGCCACGCCCCAGCTTTCCGACATGCAGGCACGCGTCGAACTCGATGCCTGGTATGTCGCCCATCGCAGCCTGGCGCTGGATCTGAAGATCCTGGCGCGCACGCCGCTGGAAGTGCTGCGCCGCCGGAATGCCTGCTGATGCGTGCTTCGATCCATTCTCCCGAACTGCCGCCGCAGTTCCAGGTCTTCACGGCGCCGCAGGCAGCGGCCAATGACGGCTATGCCGAGATTCTGCTGGGCGGCCTGAAGACCGCCTGCCTTTCCCGTGACGCGCTGGCGCGGCAGATGCTGGTGGATTGCCTGAATGCGCGACGGGCCGAGCATCATTCCCCCAAGCTGGTCTTCGCCGCCAACGGTCACGCCATCGCCCTTTCGGCGCAGGACATCCAGTTCCGCGATACCTTCGCCCAGGCCGACATCATCCATGCCGATGGCCAGGCGGCGGTCTTCGCCTCCCGCTTTCTCACCAACACGCCGGTGCCCGAGCGCAGCGCCACCACCGATTTCATTCACGACGCCGCCAAGTTTGGTGCCCAGCATGGGCTGCGCTTCTTCCTGCTGGGGGCGACCGAGGAAGCCAATGCGCAGACGGCCCGCATCCTGGGCGAAATCTATCCGGGCCTTCAGATCGTGGGCCGGCTGCATGGCTATTTCAGCACATTCGAGGAAGACGACATTGTCGACGAAATCAACCTCACCAAGCCCGATGTGATCTGGGTCGGCCTGTCGGTGCCGCGCGAATATGAATTCGCCGTGCGAAACCGGGAACGGCTCAATGCCGGATGGCTGGTGACCTGCGGCGGCTGTTTCAATTTCGTCACCGGCGCCTACCAGCGAGCGCCTGCCTGGATGCAGGCGGCCGGTCTGGAATGGCTCTATCGCCTGGCGCGCGAGCCGCGGCGGCTGTTCTGGCGTTATGCGGTCACCAATCCGGTCGCAGCTTTCCTGCTTCTCACCCGCACCCATGTGCTGGCTGAGCCCAAAAGGGACGCCGATATCCTGCCGACGGCGCTGGCGGCCTGAAGATCATGAGCCAGGTCACCGCTCCCACACTGGGACTTGTCGAAGCGAGGCGCCCGCTGCCTCTGGCCTTGTTCTGGCGTTACGGCCAGTCCATTGCCGGACCTGTCGCCGTTTCGGGCGCGCATTTCCTTGTCTCGCTGGTGTTCCTGCGCAATCTGGCCGCCGCGGAATTCGGCATCTTCTCCTTCGTGATGGTGGCCGCCGGATTCGCCATGAGCCTCAGCGGCGCCGGCCTGGTCCTGCCGGCATCGCACAGCATTGTCGCACGGGATGATCGCGTCACCTGCGCCGTCTTTCGCATGGCCGTGGCGGCAGGATTTTTCCTTGCGATCGCCCTCGCTTTGGCGACCTTGGCGAGCGGCGCCCCACTATCCCATGCCGCGCCGCTGGGCCTGTTCGGCGCCATGCTGGCCTATCGCTGGTTTGTCCGCAGCCTGGCCTATGTTGAAGACCGGGTGGCAATGGTACTTTTCTCCGACCTCATTTATGGCGCGCTGGTCGTTGCCGGAACGGGCGCGATGGCCCTTCTGCACGCCGTATCCCTGCGCGGCGGCGGTATCGTGCTGTTGCTGGCCACAATGGCGAGCCTTGCCCCCTTCGGGCGCGATTTCCTGCCCCGCCAACGCGCAGGCCTGACGAAAGGCCGGCTGCGCGACTATGGAGCGGCTTTCCGCGATGTCACCGCCTGGTCGCTGACGGGCGTGGCGCTGACCGAGATGACGCTGAATGCCCATGCCTATCTTGTCACGTTCATCGCCGGACCCGGCGCTTTCGCCCTGCCGGCGCTGGGCATGCTGCTGATGCGGCCGGCCGCGCTGGTGCAATCGGCCCTGCCCGATCTGGAGCGGCCGGTCATGATGCGGGCTTTCGCCGCGCGCGATGGTCGGAGCATGGCGCGCATCCTGCGCAATTTCCATGCGGCGCTGACGCTGACGGTGCTGGCGACGGCGACGCTTGCCGCCGCGCTGCTCGCCTTCACGCCGCATCTGCTGCTGCGCCAAGGCTATGGCCTTGGTGACGCCGCGCTGGCGGCGTTGTTGTCGGCGGCGATCATGGCGGCGCGTTCCTGCCGCACGCCGGACGGCGTTCTGTTGCAGGCTGCGGGGCAGTTCAAGGCGCTGGCGCGCCTGTCCGGCTGGTCTGCCGCCATTTCCCTGGCCGCGACCCTGGCGCTGCTGCTGGCTTTCGGACCACTGGCCTCGCTGGCCGGCATTCTCATGGGTGATCTCGTCATTCTGGCCGGTGTCCGCAGGCTGGCGCGCAAGGCGCGGAGTGCGCTCCATGCTTGACGTTGTGATCTGCATTCCCTCCTTCCGGCGGCCGCGCAGCCTTGGGCGCCTGCTCGAGGCCATTGCCGCGCTGAACACCCGGGCCGCGCTTGCCGTGCTGGTGGCCGACAATGATGTCGAGAGCCATGCCGGTCTCGACCTGGCCCAGGCACTGGCGCCAACCTTTCCCTTCCCGCTGGCCGCAATCATCGCGCCGCAACGCGGCATCGCGCAGGTGCGCAATGCGCTGATCGCCGAAGCCCTGAAACGCGATGCCCGCTTCATCGCCATGATCGATGATGACGAATGGCCCGACCGCGACTGGATCGATCAATTCCTGCGTTTGGCGGAAGAGACCGGGGCCGGCTTGCTGCAAGGCTCCATCCTGTTCGATCATCCCGCCCAGCCGGATATTGTGCGCCCCAGCGGCCCCATCGCCATGTTGCAGGGTGCCGGCAATCTGCTGATCCGCCGCGATGTCCTGGCCACGATGGCGCAGCCCTGGTTCGATCCCGCCTTCGCCCTTAGCGGCGGAGAGGATCGGGAATTCTTCGAGCGGCTGAATGCGGCGGGCGTGCCCTTCGCCTGGGCGGATGAAGCCCGCTGCTATGGCGAAGTGCAGGAGACGCGCGCCAGCCTGTCCTGGATGCTGAGGCGGTCATACTCCATCGGCAATTCCGACATGCGGGTGCTGCTCAAGCATCGGCCCGAACGGCGCGTCATGGAACTTGCCAAGATCGCGGCGGCGCTGCTGCTGTTCCCGCCGGCTTCGCTGCTGCTGGCGCCGACAAAACGCCGGCTGGTGCCGCTGGAAAAACTGTTCCGCGCCGCAGGCAAGCTGGGCGCGCTTTGCGGCGTGCACTACCGGGAATACGCCACGATCCATGGCGGGTAACAGCGGTTAATTTTGTTAACCATTCTGGGTGAGAGTGCGGGACGTGATTCGCACCTCCGCCATCCAGGCCTCGCGCCACGCCTGGCCGCACGCACAAGCGGCGCCTGATCGGCCTCGCCCGCCGCTGCTGGCGGAAATCGGCTTTTGCGGCCTTCTTCTGTTATTGCTGGTGACGCTGCATCCCTTCCAGCCGCCGGCAGGCGGCACGGCAGGCCTCAGCGCCATCGCCCCCGTGGCCTCGGACATCTGGCGGCAGATCTCCTTCACCTCCGTCTTTCTGACCGTGATGGCGGCGGTGATGCTGCATCGTCCAGGGCTGCTGGCGCGCGCCATGCCGATGGGCATCGTCCTGCTGCTGGGCTGGTGTCTTATCAGCGCCATCTGGTCGGACGCCGGCGCCATTGTTTTCCGCCGCGCCGTCCTGATCACCGAAGTGACGGCGACGGCACTGGCGGGGACGGCGATGCTGGGACCGGAGCGCGCCTTCGCGCGCCTGCGGCAGGTGCTTGTCCTGGTGCTGATCGTAAACTGGGTTGCCACGCCCTTCGTCCCCACCGCCGTCCATCTGCCGGGCGAAACCGATCCCGGCCTGATCGGCGACTGGCGCGGCTTGTATGACCAGAAAAATATCACCGGCGCGGTCTGCGCCCTTACGGTGCTGCTGTTTTTCTTTCCCGCTGCGCGCCAGCGTCGATGGACGGACTGGCTGGTGATCTTCGCTGCGCTGGGCTTTCTTTATTTCACCAACTCCAAGACCTCGATGGCGCTGCTGCCGGTGGCGATCCTGTTCGGCGTGGCGTATCGGGCAGGATGGAAGAACGGGCTTGACCGCATCCTGCTCACGCTGACGGCCATGCTGGCAATAAGCTGCGTGGTCGTAGTGGGTTTGCTCAATGCCGACCTGATCGCGCGTCTGCTGGAAGACCCCGCTGCCCTGACCGGGCGCACGGAAATCTGGCAGGCCGACATCGCCTATCTCAAGGACCACTTTTTTCTCGGGGCCGGCTATGCCTCGGTCTTCGGCACCGGCCTGCAATCGCCCCTGCTGCAATATCTGCATGGTCGCAACTGGGTAGCGCAGGTGAGCAACAGCCATAACGGCTATCTCGACATTGCGCTGGGTCTGGGCGCCATTGGCTTCGTCCTGGCAATTCTGGCGCTGCTGGTTCTGCCTTTTGCCCGCTTCTGGCCGCTCACACGCAATCCTGCCCATGCCGGCCTCTTCGCCATCTTCGTCTTCATCGTGTTCCACAATTTCACCGAGGCGGATTTCCTGGCGGCCGACGGCGTGCTTTGGCTCGCCTTTCTGATGGTGCTGGGGGCGCTCCAGCGCAAAGCACCGGCGGCCGCTGCCGCAAGGGCGACGCCGCTTTTTTCTCTCCAACCGCATCTGCGCTGAAGATAGGAAAAAGCCGGGATTTGGCCGGTTTGGACCATTGCCGACCGGGCCCCGGTGGGGCCAATTCGTTAACCGCTCTTAGCTATTCTGGCGTCGCCATGCGCCAGCCTTTCTTCACCGTGATCATCCCTGTCTACAACCGGGCAGGCCCCCTGGCCGACGCCATCGCATCGGTCCAGGCGCAGACCTGCCAGGATTTCGAGATTGTGGTGGTGGATGACGGCTCGAAGGATAATCCCGCCGCCACCATCGCGGCGATCAATGATCCGCGCATCCGCTTTTTCCGTCAGGATAATGCCGGCGGCGGCGCGGCGCGCAACCGTGCCATGGACGAGGCGCGCGGCCGCTTCATCGCCCCCCTGGATTCCGACGATATCTTTCTGCCCCATCATCTCGAGGCCATGAAGGCGCTGCTGGAAGGCACGACCAATACGGTCGGCTATGCCCGCATGCGGGTGGACCGGGGCGAGGGCCGCATCTTCCTCAAGCCGCCCAGGGCGCTGCGCGAGGGCGAACACATGGCGGAATATCTGCTCTGCGATCGCGGCTTCGTGCCCACCATCACCGTGGTGGTCGAAACCGAGACGGCGCGGCGTGTGCGCTATTCCGGCCTGCGTCCGGCCGAGGACACCGACCTTGCCATTCGTCTCTTCAATGCGGGTTGCAAATTCATCATGGCCGAAAAGCCCGGCGCAGTATGGCGCGACATCTCCGATCCGGGCCGCACTTCGGCCAGCCGCGGCACCGATCGTTTCGAGAAATGGCTGGAGTTTATGAAGCCGGACATTCCCGCCCGCGCCTATCATGGCGGCCGCGGCTGGGCCTATGCCAAACTGGTGAGCCGCAGCAGCCGGCTGAAGGCCCTGGCCCTTTATGTGACGGCCCTGCGCCATCGCTGCTATCCGCCGCGTCTGGCGATCATAATCCTGCTCCAGATCCTGCTCAGTGACGCGGCCTATCGCGTTATCGCCGACCGCGCCATTGCCTGGGCAGGCGCAGGCCTGCGCGAAAGAGCCCTTTACGCACGCCGCGCATGAGCAAGGCGCGGATATTCCTTGCCAGCGCCACCGACTGGCCGTTCCCGGCCCGTCTGGCGGGCGCTTTTGCGAGCCTGGGCGCACGCGTGGACGCGCTGTGCCCGCGCACCAATCCCCTGCATCATGCGGCAGCACCAGCGCGACTGTATCGCTTTTCGCCCTGGCGGCCCTTCGTCTCGCTTGCGAATGCGCTTGCGGCCGCGGCGCCCGATCTTGTCATTCCCTGCGATGATCTGATGGCGGGGCTCTTGTGGCGGCTGGGCCGGTCGCGATCCGACATGGCGCCGCTGCTGACGCGTTCCTTTGGGGGGCAGAACGCCTTTCCCCGGCTTTGCGCCCGCAACGATTTCCTGCAGGAAGCCGAACAGGCCGGCGCACCGAGTGCGGCGACGATGGCGCTGCGATCCATTGCCGATCTTGATCGCGCCATTGCCGCTTTCGGCTTTCCGCTGGTCTTGAAGGCCGATGGTTCCTGGGGTGGCGATGGCGTCGTCATTGCCCGGGACCGGCAGACGGCGCAAGCCGCGCTGGCGCGATTTGCCCATCCCTCGCGGCTCAGGACCATTGCGCGCGCCCTGCATCGAGGCGAGCCGCTGCTGCTGGCGAAGCTGGCAATGCCGATCCCGCCGCGGCCCGGGGCGCAACGTTTCGTCGCCGGCCGTCCTGCCACCAGCAGCATCGCCTGCTGGCGGGGCCGCCTGCTGGCGGCAAATCATTTCGACGTGGTGGTTTCCAACGGCACCGGGCCTGCGACGGTGGTCGCGCCTTGTGACGATGCCGTCATGGCCGACACGGCCGTGCGCATTGCGGCGCGCTTTGGCCTTTCGGGATTCTACGGCCTGGATTACATGCGCGATGGCGAGGGCAAGCTGTTCCTGCTGGAGATCAATCCCCGCGCCACGCCCACCGCGCATCTTGCCCTTGGGCCCGGCCGCGATCTGGCTGCCGCCCTGCTCGCCGCCGCCGGGCATCCCATGCCGGACCGCCCGGCTGTGACCGGCAAGGACCGCATCGCACTCTTTCCCCAGGAGCTGGGCCGGGACCCCAAAAGTCCCCATCTGGCGGGCGCCTATCACGACCTGCCGCTGGATGATTCGCGCCTGGGCGCCATCCTTGCCCCCGGCGGGCCGGCCTTAACCAGTTTTTCCTCAGGCAATTCCGGGCTTTCCAGCCTCAGCCGGGGACCAGAACCCCTCTCCCGTTAACCATTTCTCAGGCAGCTGGCCCTAAAAGTTAAAGTGGGCGGGCTCAGGAACGGGGGCCCGCGCCCGAAAGGCTGTCCTGTCGATGCCCTCCCACCGGCCTATTGTGCCTTCACGGCCTTTGGCTCCCCGCGTGCGCCGCCCGGCGCCGCAGGCCGGTTTCGATCTGGATGCGCTGCTGGATCTGCTCAAGGCACGACGGCCGCTGATCATCAAGACCATGGCCGCCGTCATGGTGCTGGCCCTGCTGGTCGCCCTGTCGCTGCCGGTGGTCTATTCCAGTTCGGCGGTGGTGATGCTGGATGGCCGCAAGAACAACATCACCGATGCGTCCGCCGTGCTGTCGCAGCTGCAGCCCGATCCCGCCACGATACAGAACCAGATCCAGATTCTGGAAAGCCGCGAGCTGGCCGAAAAAGTGATCGCCGATCAGCGGCTTACCGACGACCCGGAATTCAATGGCGCCTTGCCGCAGCCGGGGCTGGCCGGCCTCTTCGATCCCAAGACCTGGTTCGGCGCTCCGGCCGGTGACATTGCGGGCCAGCATGACAAGGTGGTGGACAATTTCCTCCATCACGTCTGGGCCGACGCCAATGGCCTTTCCACCACGATCACGATTGCCGCGTCCTCGCGCGATCCGATGAAGGCCCAGCGCCTGGCCAACGCCCTCGCCCACGCCTTTGTCCAGGACCAGGTCAGTGGCCGCCACGTCGCAGCCTCGCAGACCAGCCAGTACCTGCAGGGCCGGGTCAACGACCTGGCGGCGCAGTTGCAGACCCAGAACGAAGATATCCAGCGCTTCAAGGCCGAGAATGGTCTGGCCGATGCCGGACCCGGCACCTCGCTGGTGGACCAGCAGATGCTGGGGATCAACAGCCAGATTGTGCAGGCACGTTCTGACCTGAACCAGAAAGAGGCGGAGCAAAAGGTCCTCACCAACAGCGATCCCGCCACCGCCAGCGCCGTGGTGGCCTCGCCCCTGATCACCCAGCTGCGCACGCAGCAGGCGACGCTGGCGCAGCAGGAAGCCGATCTGCTGCAACGCTATGGACCGCTGCATCCCAAATTGGTGGAAGTGCAGGCCCAGCGCCGCGACCTGGACCAGAAGATCGCCACGGAAATCGGCCGCATCGCCGGTTCGGTCAGCAATGAGGTGGCGGCGGCGCGCAATCACCTGCAGTCGCTGGAAGGCAGCCTGAAACAGGCCGAGCAGCTCTCGGTCAACCAGAACATGGCCCGCAGCCAGCTGGCGGCGCTGGAGACCAACGCCGCCTCCACGCGCGCCACCTATGAGGCCTTTGTCACCAGGCTGCGCACTGCCCAGGACCAGGATGCGACGCTGTCGCCAGAGACCCGCATTCTCAGTCCGGCCGCGTTGCCGCAAAGCCCGTCCTCGCCGCGGCGGTCGCTGATCGTGGGCGCATCCCTGCCGCTGGGGCTGATGCTCGGCGTGCTGCTGGCGCTGCTGGAGGAAAAGTTCGGCCATCTGCTGCGCCGCAAGGGCAGGCGCGGCGCGCGCCGCCGGCCCGAGCCGGTGCCGGCAGTGCCAAAGAACTGGAACGGCCCGCCGATCCTGGGCGAACTCAACAATGCCTATTCCCTCCGGGCTGCCGATTATGTGATCGACTGGCCCTCCAGCCGCTTCGCCAGGGCCTCGGCGGCGCTGGTGCGGCAGCTGGAATCGCGCAACGGCGAAGGCGCAGTGATCGCCCTGACCACGCCCGATCCCGGCGAGGCCAGGAGCGTTGTCGCGGTGGCCATTGCCCGCGCCGCGGCCGCCATGGACAGGCGCGTCGTGATCCTCGATCTCGACCCGGCGCATCGCACCACGACGGCGCTGGGCGCCAACGGGCCGGCAGGGCTCTATGAAGTTCTGACCGGCAGCGTGGCGCTGAATGACGCACTGGTGCGCGACCCGCGCAGTGGCGCCTTCCTGCTGTCGCTGAAACAGCGCCCGCGCGAGACGGCGGCAATGTTCGCCTCTCCCCAGATGCAGCGCCTGCTTTCGATCCTGCGGGACGGCTGCGACCTGGTGATTCTGGATTGCGGCCAGATGCGCCGGGGTCCCGACACCGCCCTTCTGGCCCGCCAGGCCGATGCCACGCTTCTGGTTTCGCCGCGCAAGCGCATGCGGGCACGAACACTTGCCCGCGTGGCGGAAAGCCTTCAGCGGGCCGAGGCCGCGCCGCTGGGCCTGGTTCTGGCGGGCTAAAGCGCTATCGGGGAAGCTGAGAGCTTCCCATCAGGAATTCGTCCACCGATCGCGCGCATTGCCGCCCTTCGCGGATGGCCCAAACCACCAATGACTGGCCCCGCCGCATGTCGCCGCAGGAGAAAATCCTGGAGGCGCTGCTTTTATAATCATTGGTGTTGGCCGCGACATTGCCGCGGGGATCCAGCGTCACGCCCGCCTGTTCGACCAGGCCGGCGCGGCGCGGACCGACAAAGCCCATCGCCAGCAGCACCATGTCGGCCTTGAGGACGAATTCGCTGCCCGGCACCTCGACCATGTTCATCCGGCCGCCATCGCCCAGCTTCCATTCGACCCGCACGCATTCCAGGCCGGTGATTTTCCCGTACTCGCCCACGGCACGCTTGGCCGAAACCGCCCAATCCCGTTCCGCCCCTTCTTCATGGGAAGAAGATGTCCGCAGTTTCAGCGGCCAGTCAGGCCAGACCAGCGCCTTGGCTTCCTTCACCGGTGGCTTGGCCAGAATTTCCAGCTGCGTCACCGACAATGCCCCCTGACGATTGGAGGTGCCAATGCAGTCCGAGCCGGTATCGCCGCCACCGATCACCACGACATGCTTGCCCTTGGCGCTCAGGGTACGGTTCGGCGCCGCCTTTTCTTCTGGATCGCCCGCCACCCGCTTGTTCTGCTGGGTGAGAAAGTCCATGGCGAAATGGATGCCGTCCATCTCGCGGCCGGCGACCTGCAGATCGCGCGGCGCTTCGGCGCCGCCCGACAGCACCAGCGCGTCATAATCGTCGAGAAGCTGCTGTACCGAAACACCTCCGCCGACCTCGACACCAGGGCGGAAGACCACGCCTTCGGCCTCCATCTGGCGCATGCGGCGATCGATGAGATGCTTTTCCATCTTGAAGTCGGGAATGCCGTAGCGCAGCAGCCCGCCGATGCGATCATTCTTCTCGAACAGGGTCACCGAATGGCCGGCGCGCGCCAGCTGCTGGGCACAGGCCAATCCCGCCGGCCCCGAGCCCACCACGGCCACCGTCTTGCCAGATTTCTTGGCCGGGACTTGCGGCTGAAGCCAGCCCTCTTTCCAGCACATTGGGATCCTAAGCTTAGAATTCCACGTGGACAAGTTGTCGC
>JADMIO011116404.1_pt1 | contig 127988 bp, 124 predicted proteins | sample 8958161 | NCBI WGS metagenome assembly JADMIO01 (sample SAMN16585339, study PRJNA669376) | soil metagenome | isolation source: Crop rotation soil | place: USA: Cullars Rotation, Alabama | collected 2011
GACAACTTGTCCACGTGGAATTCTAAGCTTAGGATCCCAATGTGCTGGAAAGGCAGCCGGACGGGATGCGATGGATAATTGTCGTCAGCCGCGGCCGCATTGAAGGCAGCACACGCACCGAGCATGCAAAGAAATGCTTTAGTCATCTAGCCTCCGACCGTCAGCGCCAGCACGTCACGTAGGTTCGACTGCTCTTCGAGGCTCCATAGCGCGGCGAGCAGGCGATCCGTCTGGGCTGGCTTGAGCACGCCGGCCGCCAGCGGCCGGAACTTCGCCTCGATTTCCGCTTCCGACATCGGGTTTTTGTAGTGTCCTTTATGGTAATCGACCATCGCGGTATGAGCCGTGCCAGTCTTGGTGACAAGCGTGAAATGGCAGCGCATCGCGTGCGGCATGTGGCGGTCCGCTTCTTCGGAAATCGCCACTTTAACGCGCGCGGCCAATCCCAGAATTTTTGGATCGCGCAAGTACTCGTCGTCAAAATGCTGCGACTCGACCTTGCCGTAAATCAGCGCGACCGCCACGGTATAAGGCATGCTGTGATCGGCCGTTTCGCGCGTGCCCGGCGTCCACTTTTCCGGATCGCCCGCCATCAGGCGGATCGCCGCCGTCACGGTTTCAATCTTTATTTCAGCGATCTCGTCCACGCTGGCAATCTTCGCGCGCAGTTCGAGCGCTGCTTCGACCACCGTCTGCGAATACTGGCCGAGCGGAAAACGCTTGATGCTGCACTCGAGAATCTTGAAGGGATGCTCGCGACCTCCAAGAATTTCGAGCCTGAACGGCGCGCCTGTAACCGCCTTGAAATAACCGCCGACGCCTTCGAAAATCGGTGACGGACCGGTCATGCCGCGTGACGCGAGCATAGCCGCAAACACTGCATTGCGGCTCGCATTCGCGTAAGCGCAGCCTTTCCACATCGACACATGACCGATGCGCGTCTGGTATAGCGCAACGTTCGGTGCAATCCCCAGGTTCAGCGCCTGCGCGAATTTCTCGCCGCGCAACTCGAAGAGATATGCAGCCGCCGCGGTGCTCGCCATGCCGCCGACGGTCACATGGTCGAAGCCGAGCGGTTTCAGATCGACTTCGTCGCAAATCCGGCAAAAGACTTCGTATGCGAGCACTGTGGCTACGATCACCTCCTTGCCGCTGCATCCCAGTCCGTCAGCGACCGTCAGAATGGCGGCGATGCTGTCGCTCGGATGGCCGGACTCGCCGGTACTCGTGTAACCGTCGTTGAAATCGAGAAAGCGCAGCATGACGCCGTTGGCAAAGGTGGCCATGTCGAGGCTTGAGCGCTGTCCGCTGCCGATGATGGTCGCGGGCTGGGCGCTCGTGACCGCATCTGCGATGTCGCGCGCAATTTTCGCAGGCGCTCCGGCGTAACCGCCGAGCGCGCAGCCGACCGAATCAACGATCAGTCGCTTGGCCTGCCGTACCGCCTCGGGCGGCAATTCATCATAACGGAGCTGACCGGCATAAGATGTGAGTTGTTCAACGAGCGTGGACATGCGAGCGCTTTCACTAAAACGTTTTGGATCAAAAAATTCCTGCCCGCATTTTGACGGGGACTTAATTCGGCCGCAACCGGGCAGGATGCCGCTTCTCCACTGCAATTGACTTTGCGCCCCCTGCTTGCGAGACTGCGGACCGATGGGAAACCGGTCATCTCACGACATCGATGATGCGCGCCGCCGCTGGCTGAAGCAGGCAGGTGTCATCGCCTCCTCCGCAACGCTTCCGTTCTGGATACCCGGTGCTTCCGCCCAATCGGAATCACAACTGAGCGGGCTGTCGCGCACCGCGCTCATCATCGGCAACACGAAGTATCGCGATGCGCCGCTCAACAATCCCGCGAACGACGCGGCGGCGATCGGCGGCGAACTGCAAAAGCTGGGCTTCAAGGTCAACACCGTGCTCGACGCCGGCCGCATGCAGATGGCCAATGCGGTCCAGGCATTCAGCACTACGCTCGCCAGGGCTAAAGGGGTCGGCCTCTTTTATTACGCCGGCCACGGCGCGCAGCTTGCCTGGCGCAATTATCTGATTCCGGTGGACGCCGAGGTTGAAAAGCTCGAAGACATGCGCGATAAAACCATCGAATTGAATTCGGTGTTGCAGGGCCTCGTCAAGGCCGCGAATCCGATGAACGTAATCATTCTCGACGCGTGCCGCGACAATCCATTCGGAAACAAGGTGCCGACCGAGCAGAAAGGCCTGTCGCAGTTCGACGCCCCGCCCGGTTCTTTGCTTGCATACGCAACTTCACCCGGCAACACGGCGGCGGACGGTGAAGGGAAAAACGGTCTGTATACGGAATACCTGCTGCGCGAACTGCTGGTGCCGAACGCAAAGATCGAAGACGTGTTCAAGCGCGTGCGGTTGAATGTACGGCGTAAATCGCAGGGCCAGCAAATTCCATGGGAAAGCACCTCGCTCGAGGAAGATTTTTATTTCGTGCCCCCTTCCGGGATCAAAACGGTATCTGAAGCGGAAGTCGAGCAGGCGTTCAACGACGAGCACGCGCTGTGGGAAAGAATCAAGGACGCGAAAGACCCCGCTCCGGTCCTCGCTTACCTGGAGAAGCACCCGAGCGGAAGCTTCGCCGAACTTGCGCAGTTGCGCCTCGAACGGATGCTCGCAAGAGCCGGCGAGAAAAAAGTCCGGATCGCATCGCAGCAAGGCAATCCATTCACGCGCGGCTCGGCCGAAGCTAACCTCAACTGGCGTGTGGGCGACACATACGTCTACGAGCGCACCGATCTGCTTCAGGCCCAGGCAGCGCAACGCGGCGTGCAGACCGTCACCGCCGTTACCGAATCCGAAGTCCATTACAGCAACGGTGAAGTGACCGATCTTCTGGGCAATATTTTACGGCGCGGCGGCGGCCGCGTTTATTCCGCGAACCAGTTGGAGCCCCTGGAGTACGTGGTCGGCAAGCAGTGGTCGACGCAATTCCGCATAACGATGCCGAACGGCAATTCGGGACTCAACGAGATGGATCTGCGCATCGCCGCCCGTGAATCCATTACGGTCCCGGCGGGAACGTTCAATGCGTTCCGGATCGAAGGCCACGGCGTATTCGACGGCGACGGCGGCGGCGTCGAAGAGACGACGCTCGTCAAATGGGTAGCGCCCGATCGCCTGCGCCGTCCGGTCGCCATGCAGGAAACCCGCGAACGCAGCCGCGGCAGCGCAGCACGCCCCGGCAGACGCGGCCGCACGAGCCGGCGTGGCGCAGCGCGCAACAATTCAAAAGTAACCCAATCGATGCGCTGGGAACTCGTGTCGTTCAAGCAGGTAGGCTAAACGCCCGCGTCACGGTAGAAAGCCGCGCACATCAGCGGCTTCGTGCAGTTTCCAGATTCGCGCGATGACGCTTTGCATTTCAGCCGCCGTTGCGCCGCCGGTAAAGGACGCCAGCCGCATCGCCTTGTCCTCAAGTTCCGCGCGCGACAGCATATTGTCGGGATCGCCTTTCGGCGATTCGATCCGTTTATCCAACGTGCGTCCGTCACGCGTTTTGACGCTGACATGGCCCATCCACCGTTTTGGATAAGCCTGATCGACGAGCGGGTCGAGCGCCATGCCGACTTTGTCGTGGAACGCGCGCATCCTTTTGTCGCGCAATGCGTCGTCGGTGAAATCGGCGAGACTCGCCCGCTCCAGGTTCGCTATCAATGCGAGCACAAAACCCATGGAGAACTTGGACTGGTGAATCGTTTGCGGATCGTTAACCGGTCCGAGCACGTCGATGGCGCCCTGATGCACGTGCGCCGTCACCGTCTCGACCTCGTCAGCTTTCAGGTGATGTTCGCGCATCAGGGCAAGCAACGCGTCCGCCGAAGGATGGGTATGCCGGCACGAGGCATGAAACTTGAATGAAGTCTCGGCAGTTGCCCAGCGGGTGCCCAGGCCGTCGGTCAGCGCGCGCAGGTTAGCATCGGTCGACATACCGGCCGCCATGCCCTGCTTGCCTTCGAAAATCTGACGGGCGCCGGTGAAGCCGTCACGCGCAATGTAAGCAGCCATCAAGCCGTCGGCGGCGGCTTTCGCCGTATGCAATTGTTTCGAATCGGCCGCATCGCGCAGGAACTCCCACAGGCCCGCCGCCATCGTTCCGGCAGACCCCAGGCAATGTTGCATGCGGTCGGCATCGAGCTTCAACAGATGTGCCACGCCCGCCGCCGCCGCGAGCTTGCCCGCGGTGCCTGTGGTATGAAAGACCTTGTAATGCGAACGGCCGAGAAACTCGCCGACGCGCACGCCGCATTCATAGCCGGCGACCACCGCGGCCAGAAAGTCTTTGCCGGATGCGCGCGTGCTTTGCGCCGCTGCCAGCACCGCCGGAAACACCACGGTCCCCGGGTGAAGCACCGAACTGTTGTGCAAATCGTCCTGTTCGACGAAGTGGGAAGCGGCGCCGTTGATAAGCGCGGCGAACAACGGCGATGTCTTTTTGCGCGATACCAGAATTTCACTGTCACCCTCGCTCGGGCCCATCGCCTGCGCGAACGATTCCATGATCCGCGTCGGACGGGCGTCCTTGCCGGCGAGCGCAGAAGCGAACCAGTCGAGAAACAATTCCTCGGTGCGCGCAATCACCGGCGCGGGTATCTGCTCGTAGCGGATGGACACCAGGAATTCGCACAAAGTGCGGGTCGATGAGACAGTGTCTGCTTTGCTTACGGTATCCATGATTGCACTCCTGAGAAATACACCCTCAAAATTCAGATGGCGGCGGTGCTGCGCAATTCGGCAATCTCTGCGGTGCTGTAGCCGATTCCGGAAAGTATTAAATCCGTGTGCTCGCCGACCGCCGGAACGGGATCGAGCCGCGCTTCGAATTCAGGCATCGTAACCGGCGGCAGCAATACCGGCAAAGGGCCCGCCGGCGAGCCGACTTCGCGCCAGCGCTTGCGCGCTTTCAGCTGCGGGTGATCCCACACTTCCTGCGGCGTGTTGATGCGCGCATTGGCGATATCCGCGGCGTCGAGCTTCGCAACGACGTCTTGCGCCTTCATTCGAGCGAAGACCCCTTCAATCAGGGCGATGACTTCCGCCCGGCGTGCCGTGCGCTTCGTATTGTTGTTGTATTTGTCGTCGGTCGCGAGCGAGGACATGCCGAGCACGCCGGCGCAAAACTTCGCCCATTCGCGCTCGTTCTGGATGCCGAGCATCACATAGGCGCCGTCGCCGCATTTGAAGCGGCCATACGGCACGATGGTGGCATGATCAGGCCCGCTACGGCGCGGCGGCTTCCCGCTGAAATGTGTGTAATTGAGCGGGTGCGACATCCATTCGGCCAGCGCTTCGAACATGGTCACGTCAACGCGTGTGCCTTTGCCCGTTTTCTCCCGTTGATATAAGGCAGTGAGAATACCGGAGTAGGCATACATGCCGGCGCTGATGTCCACGATCGAAATGCCCACCTTCGCTTGCGTTTCCGGCGTGCCGGTTACCGACAACACGCCCGCCTCGCTCTGAATCAACAGGTCATAGGCCTTCTTGTGCGCGTACGGCCCGCTGTCGCCATAGCCTGACACATCGCACACGATCAGGCGCGAATGTTTCGCTTGCAGCGTTGGCGCGTCGAGTCCGAGCCGGCCGGCGGCACCGGGAGCCAGGTTCTGGATAAAAACGTCGGCCTTGCCGATCAGGCGCGCGAGAATTTCCGGGGACGCAGCATGCTTAACGTCGAGCGTTAAGCTTTCCTTCGAGCGATTAAGCCACACGAAATACGCCGACAATCCTTTGACCGTCTGATCGTAGTCGCGCGCGAAGTCGCCAACGCCGGGCCGCTCGATCTTGATGACGCGCGCGCCGAGATCGGCAAGCTGGCGCGTCGCGAACGGCGCAGCGACAGCCTGCTCGAGCGCAACTACCGTAATTCCGTCTAAAGGTCTGGTCACAGTCTATAACCGCGAAGGACGCAAAGGACGCGAAGGAAAAGCAAAGGAAACGTCGGTCCAATCGTCATTTGAGCAGCTTCACTTCCATGCAATGTGCATTGTAAATCGTAGCTCCAAAAATGCTCCTGTCTCCCTTCGCGACCTCTGCGGTTCAAGACTTAAAAAGATCGGGGCATTCCGAGCACGTGTTCGCCGATGTACGAAAGGATCAGGTTGGTCGAGATCGGCGCAACCTGATAGAGCTTGGTTTCGCGGAATTTGCGCTCGACGTCGTATTCTGCGGCGAAACCGAATCCGCCATGCGTCTGCAGGCAGACGTTCGCCGCTTCCCACGAAGCATCCGCCGCGAGCAGCTTGGCCATGTTGGCTTCCGCACCGCACTGCTCGCCCGCATCGAACAACGACGCGGCTTTGAAGCGCATCAGGTTCGCGGCCTCCACGTTTACATACGCGCGCGCGAGCGGAAACTGGATGCCCTGGTTTTTGCCGATCGGCCGGTCGAACACTACGCGCTCTTTCGCGTAGGCAGTCCCCTTGTCGATAAACCAGTAACCGTCGCCAATGCATTCGGCGGCAATAAGAATGCGTTCGGCGTTGAGCCCGTCGAGAATGTACTTAAATCCTCGGCCTTCTTCGCCAATCAGGTTCGCCGCCGGCACCTCAAGGTTGTCGATGAACAACTCGTTCGTTTCGTGATTCACCATATTTCGAATGGGCCGCACGGTGATGCCATGGCCAACCGCCGTGCGCAGGTCGACCAGGAAGATCGACATGCCTTCTGATTTGCGCTTGACCTCTTCGAGCGGCGTCGTGCGCGCGAGCAATATCATCAGTTCGGAGTGCTGGATGCGCGAGATCCAGACCTTCTGGCCGTTGATGACATAGCGGTCGCCCTTCTTGACGGCGACCGTTTTGATCTTCGTTGTGTCGGTGCCGGCACCGGGTTCCGTTACGCCCATCGACTGCAGGCGCAACTCACCGGTCGCAATCTTCGGCAGATACTCCTGCTTCTGCGCATCCGACCCGTGGCGCAGCAGCGTATTCATGTTGTACATCTGGCCGTGGCACGCGCCGGAATTCCCGCCGGACCGGTTTATTTCCTCCATGATTACGGACGCTTCAGCGAGCGTCAGGCCCGAACCGCCGTATTGTTCCGGAATGAGCGCGGCGAGCCAGCCTGCTTTCGTCAACGCATCGACAAACGCTTCCGGATAACCGCGCGCCTCGTCCACTTTCTGCCAGTAGGCACTGTCGTATTCGCGGCACAAGGCGCGCAGTGCCTCGCGCAGTTCGGTGTGAGGATCGGCTTGTTGCGGGGTGGATGCGCTCATTGCTTCTCGATGACCTGGGGTAGCGGAGCGGCGAGAGCTCCGATGGATGCATCGATTATAATTAAAACTCACGTCATCGTCGCTGCACGTCGCAAACACTCGAAATCGACGCGCGACGAATCAAAAGATGCGGCGGAGCCGCAAGCGCACTCATTACGGTGGAGTAAACTCACCCGATGGACTACTCAAACTACAAACACTTCAGCATCGAACGCCGCGGCCGCATCATTACGCTCAAGCTCAACCGGCCGCCGATGAATCCGATTCATTATGAATTGCACGAGGAGCTGTCGCGGATTTTTTACGACGTCCAGGTCGACCATGACTGCGATGTCGTAATCCTGACCGGCGCAGGCGAGGTGTTTTCCGCCGGCGGCGATATTCCGATGATGCAGAAGCGCATCGACAATCCCGAGCTCTTCAACCGCAAGAATCTCGAGATGAAGAAAATGATTTTCGGCCTGCTCGAGCTCGAGAAGCCGGTGATTGCGCGCATCAACGGCGACTGCATCGGGCTCGGCGCCACGCTGGCCCTGCTATGCGATATCTCGATTGCCGTCGAGGACGCGAAACTGGGTGACCCGCACGTCAAGATGGGCTACGTCGCGGGCGATGGCGGCGCGATCATCTGGCCGCAGCTGGTCGGGTATGCGCGCGCCAAGGAATATCTGCTGACCGGCGACCTGCTCACGGCTAAAGAGGCTGAGCGCATCGGCCTGATCAACCACGCGGTGCCGCGCGCCGAACTCGACGCCAAAGTGAATGCGCTCGCCGACAAGCTTGTCAACGGCGCGACCAAAGCCATCAAGTGGACCAAGACGTCGATCAACATTCCCTTGCGGCAGCTCGCGCACTCGATGCTCGATGCCTCGCTTGCCTATGAAGCGCTCACGAATATGGGTGCTGACCATCAGGAAGCCGTAACCGCGTTTCAGGAAAAGCGCAAACCCAAATTCACCGGCCGCTAGCCACACCGGCACCGTCCCGCTGCCGCGCCCCTCTCCACGGTTATTGCCTATCTCATGCCAAAAGCACTCGAACACCTGCGCGTACTCGACATGAGCCGCGTGCTCGCCGGCCCGTTTCTCGCCCAGAGTCTTGCCGATTTTGGCGCGGACGTGATCAAGGTCGAGCGTCCGCACCACGGCGACGAATCGCGAACCTTCCCGCCCTACGTCAAGGACGCGGCGGGCGCCGAAACCGATGACTCCGCTTATTTCATGTCGATCAACCGCGGCAAACGCTCGATCACCATCGACATTTCGACGCCGCGCGGCCAGGAACTGGTCAAGGCGCTCGCAGTGCAGTCGGACGTGCTCATCGAGAATTACAAGGTCGGCGACCTCGCGCGCTATGGGCTCGACTACGCAAGCATCCGCAAGATCAATCCGCGGCTCGTCTATTGCTCGATCACCGGCTTCGGTCAAACGGGCCCTTATAAAAACCGGCCCGGTTACGATTACATTTTCCAGGCGATGAGCGGCCTCATGAGCATAACCGGCGGCCCCGACGAGTTGCCCGGCGGCGGACCGGCGAAGGTTGGGCTTGCGATCTGCGACGTCATCACCGGTATGTACTCGAGCTTCGCCGTGATGACGGCTCTCACCCATCGCGATCGCACCGGTGAAGGTCAGCACATCGACATGTCGTTGCTCGACACGACGATCGCCACGATCTCCCATATCAACATGAATTACCTGATTGGCGGCATCGTCCCCAAGCGCATGGGCACCGGGCATCCGAGCATCGTCCCCTACCAGATGTTCATGGCGCAGGATGGCCCGATGGTCGTGGCGGTCGGAAACGACGGCCAATTTGCGAAATTGTGCGCGATCCTCGGCCGCCCTGAACTCGCACGCGACGAGCGTTTCCTGACTAATCCGTTGCGCGTGAAGCATCGCGATGCGCTGGTGCCGCAACTGGAAAAAGCATTTGCCGGCAAAACGGTTAATGCGTGGATCGAAAGCCTGACGCCGCAAGGCGTGCCGTGCGGGCCGCTCAACGACATTCCGCAGGTATTTTCTGATCCGCACATCGCAGCGCGCGGCATGCATGTGCAAATTCCGCATCCGCGCGCAGGAACCGTGTCGGCGCTGGCAAACCCGGCGAAGTTGTCCGCCACGCCGCCGACCTATGAACGGCCCGCGCCGCGTCTGGGCGAACACACGCATGAAGTGCTGAGCACTGTCCTCGGACTGTCCGAGGCAGAAATCGAATTGCTGGCGGCCGCAAAAGTAATTTGATGATCGGATCGGCAATCAAGCAAAGCCACGCAAACGCAGTGCTTGCGGCGTGTGCGATATCTGCGAGTTGTCTGCCGGCTTTCAGCACAGCGCAAAGTTATCCTCATAAACCGGTGAGACTGATCGTTCCCTTCGGCCCGGGCGGGCCCGGCGATGCGATAGGCCGCATGCTGAGCAAGAAGCTCACCGAGAGCCTCGGCCAATCCGTGGTGGTGGACAATCGCAGCGGCGCCACGACAATAGTCGGCACCCAGATTGCGGCGGAATCGCCCGCGGACGGCTATACGGTGTTGTTGATATCGACCACGCATGCCGTCAACCCGAGCCTGTTCAAAAAACTGCCGTATGATCCGGTCAGGGACTTCACGCCGGTGACGCTGGTTACGGCAACGCCTTTCATGCTGGTCGTTCATCCATCGGTTGCCGCGAATTCCGTTGCCGAACTGGTGGCGCTTGCACGCAGCAAGCCGGGACAGTTGAATTACGGTTCGTCGGGCAACGGCAGCTCCATCCACCTCACCACCGAACTGCTAAAGGCCGCCGCCAAAATCGAAATGACGCATGTGCCGTATAAAGGCAGCGGTCCTGCATTCATCGACTTGATGGGCGGCCAAGTGCATATTTTATTCAGCAGCACCGTGTCGTCGCTGCCGCACGTCAAAACCGGCAAAGTGCGCGGGCTGGCAATAACGAGCCTCAAGCGTGCGCCCTCGCTGCCCGCGATGCCGACAGTCGCTGAGTCATATCCCGGCTTCGAGTCGAGCTCGTGGTTCGGGCTGCTGGTCGCCGCCAGGACGCCGGCACCGATCGTCGAGCGCCTGTTGACTGACACGCGTGCCGCGCTTCACTCGCCGGAAATCAATCAGGCGCTGGTCAGCCAGGGCGCCGAGCCGGGCGGCAATTCACCCGCCGAATTCGCCGCCTATTTTCAATCGGAAATCAAGAAATGGGGCCGTGTCATCGACGCGGCCGCAATCAAACTGGATCAGTGAGCAAGAGTATCAACAACCGGAGAAGCGCATGCACCCGCCAGCCCCCGCAGATCTCATCCAGCATCGTGTCGACGACCGCGGCGACGCCGGCTGCGTCGCATATATAACCGTCAACAACGCCGCCAAGCGCAACACGCTCGGCATGCCGGGCAAGCGCGCCATCGCCGAAACGTTCAACCTGCTGGCAAAAAACCAGCGCATTCGCGTCGCGGTCATTACGGGCGCCGGCGACAAATCATTCATCGCGGGCGCCGACATCGCCGAGATGAAGGACCTCAATGCCGAGCAGGCCGAGGTCGAGCACACGCTTACGCACGTCGCGAACGAATCGATCCAGATGTTTCCCGTGCCGGTCATTGCCCGCATCAACGGCTGGTGCCTCGGCTTCGGCATGGAACTCGCCGCGGCCTGCGACATGCGCATCGGCGTCGAGACGGCGAAATTCGGCATGCCCGAGGTGCGGGTCGGTATCCCATCAGGCATGGAAGCGGTGCTGCTGCCCGCGCTGGTCGGCTGGGGCAAAGCGGCAGAACTCATCTACACCGGCGACATCATCGACGCGCAGGAAGCATACCGTTGCGGCTATTTGCAGAAAGTCGTGCCGGTTGCCGACCTCGACGCGGCGGTCGAAAAGATGGTGAGCTCGGTGATGCTCGGCGGCCCGCATGCGATGCGCCTGCAGAAAGCATTGATACGCGACTGGCAGCGGATGTCGCTCACGGACAGCGTGTGGCAGGGCATCCGCGCATGCGTTGCCGCGCGCAGCACCGACGAGCCGCGGCGCATGATGGAAGCGTTCATCAACCGCAAGCGCAAATAAACGTCGTCGCAATGAAGGCATTGCTGCGTCTTGCTTCGATGAGTGCTGCGGTTGCAGTTGCCCCGCTTCACGCCGCTGATCCGGCTTATCCGGCTAAGCCCGTGCGCCTGATCATCGCGTATGCGGCGGGCGGCGGCACCGACACCGTCGGACGTGTCTTCGCGCAGAAGCTGACCGACGGCCTGGGGCGACAGGTCATCGTCGACAACCGCCCGGGCGCCAACGGTAACATCGCGACCGAAATAGCAGTGAATTCCCCGCCCGACGGCTACACGATGATCATGGGCAACATCGGGCCGATCGGCGTGAATCCGCATTTGTACAAGCTGGCGTTTGACCCCATGCGCGATCTGGCACCCGTGACATTGATCGCAACCGCGCCTTTGCTGGTCGTCGTTCATCCGTCGCTGCCGGTCAATTCGCTTAAAGACCTGATCGCGCTCGCGAAGCGGCAACCCGGCAAGTTGAGTTACTCGTCCGCCGGTGTCGGCTCTTCGAACCACCTCGCCGGCGCGTTATTCAACATCGAAGCCGGCGTCGACGTCGTGCATATCCCTTACAAGGGTGCGGCGCCGGCATTGGTGGACCTGATTGCAGGCCAGGTTCAACTTTCATTCCAGACGCTGCCGTCCGTGAGCCCCAACGTCAGGGCGAAACGTTTGAAGCCGCTGGTGATTACCAGCCGCAAGCGCGCGGCGAGCTTTCCGGATATCCCCACGTCGGCCGAGTCCGGGCTGCCGGGTTTCGAAGTGAGCGCGTGGTACAGCTTTCTCGTGCCGGCAGGAACGCCGCGCGCCGTCATCGACCGGCTCAATGCCGAAACGCTCAAAGCGCTCAAGCAGAAAGACGTCATCGAGCGCCTGCTGGTTGAAGGCGCCGACGTGGCCGGCACGACGCCGGAGGAATTCGCCGAGTTCATGCGGGCGGAAACGGCCAAGTGGGGACGCGTGATCAAGCTCTCCGGCATGAAGGCCGATTAGCCGAAGCTCCGCCGCATATTGCTCCGGCTTCCGGCCCGTGGCTTAATCTTCCATTATCCGCAGCAAACATCGGATTGAAACAACGAGGAACGCGTATGGATACCACTGCAGGAACGCTTGTCAAATTCAGGATGTACATCGATGGCCAATGGGTCGACTCCGCTTCCGGCCAGCACTTTGAAAGCTTCAACCCGTTCACCGGCAAGCCCTGGGCACTGGTTCCGCGCGGCAATGCGGAAGACGTCGATCGCGCGGTGCGCGCGGCGCGCAAGGCATTTACCTCCGGTGAATGGCCGAAGATGACGGCGAGCCGGCGTGGCGCGCTGCTGCGCAAGCTCGGCGACCTGATCACGGACAAATCGAAAGCGCTCGCGGAGATTGAAGTGCGCGACAACGGCAAGCTCTACGCCGAAATGAGCGCGCAGACCGCCTACATGGCGCAGTGGTACTACTACTACGGCGGGCTCGCCGACAAGATCGAAGGCCAGGTCATCCCGATCGACAAGCCGGACACTTTTAACTACACGCGCTTCGAGCCGCTCGGCGTCGTCGGCGCCATCATCCCGTGGAATTCACCGCTCTTGTTGACTGCATGGAAACTGGCGCCAGCACTGGCTGCGGGCAATGTAATGGTATTGAAGCCGTCCGAATACACGTCCGCGTCGCTGCTCGAATTCATGAAGCTGATCGAGGAAGCGGGCTTTCCGCCGGGCGTCGTCAACGTCGTCACCGGCTTCGGACCTGAGGCCGGCACGCCGCTTGTCGAACATCCGTTCGTTGCCAAGATCGCATTCACGGGTTCGGATCTGACGGGGCAGAAGATTTACGAGGCTGCTGCCAAAGGACTCAAAAAAGTCAGCATGGAACTCGGCGGCAAATCGCCGAACATCGTGTTCGACGACGCCGAAATCGACAACGCGGTCAAGGGCGCGATCTCCGGCATCTTCGCCGCGACAGGGCAGACGTGCATCGCAGGCTCGCGCCTGCTGGTGCAGCAATCGATTCACGAGCAATTCGTCGAAAAACTCGTGGCCTTCGCGAAGACCGCAAAAATGGGCAACCCGATGAGCATGGAGACCCAGGTCGGTCCGGTCACCAATCAGCCGCAATTCAAAAAGATCCTGAGTTATATCGACATCGCCAAATCCGAAGGCGTAACCACCGCGCTGGGCGGCGCCAAGGCGTCGCGTCCCGAATGCGGTGACGGCTGGTTCGTCGAACCCACGATTTTCACCGGCGTCACAAACTCGATGCGCATCGCGCAGGAGGAAGTCTTCGGGCCCGTGCTGTCGGTGATTCCATTCAAGGATGAAGAAGAAGCGATCGCAATCGGCAACGACGTCGTGTTCGGACTCGCCGCCGGCGTGTGGACGCAGAACATGCGCCGCGCGTTCCTGATGGCGGAAAAACTGCAGGCCGGCACCGTGTGGGTCAACACCTATCGCGCGGTCAGCTACCTCTCCCCTTTCGGCGGCTATAAACGCAGCGGTCTCGGCCGGGAAAGCGGCCAGGAGATGATCAAAGAATACCTGCAGACCAAGAGCGTGTGGATCTCGACCGCAAAAGAAGTTCCGAACCCTTTTATCATGCGGTAAATGCTCAGTGCCTCCGATGCGTTGGTCGCGCGCGAGCGTGGCTTGAGCTTATCAGCGCAAATCCGATTGGGTGTCTGTTGTAGCCAAGCGGATGAGTTTTTCCGGGAATCTGCTCCGAATATTTTTACCAGTAATCAGAGTCAGTTAGTACAAGGGCTTCGCCGATGCGTTTATTTCCCATTGCATGTCTCATCGCTTCAACGCTGCTGAGTGCCGGTCCTGCCGCGCTGGCCGCCGCAGAGAATCCGACGCGGTTCGACGGCGTGTGGAACGTCACGCTTACTTGCCCGTCTCACGACGACGACGAAGATGCGAAGGGCTATGTCCATCGCTTCCCGGCAGAAGTGAAAGCCGGCCAGTTCCGGGGAACGCATGCAACCGAAGGGCAGCCTGGCTGGCATCTGCTGACCGGCGCCATTGCGCAAGATGGCAACGCGAATCTCACGCTTGAGGGGATCGTCAACAATCCGAACTATTCGGTAAATCACGCCTTTCGCGGTAAGCCATACTCCTATCGCGTCCGGGCCAAATTCGAAGCCTCGTCTGGTAATGGGCGCCGCATCGGTAAGCGTAAATGCGACTTCGAGTTCAAGCGTCAGTAGTCGCTGTGTCAGCCGTCCACCCCTTCCTTCAAGTGGGATCGCATACTGCGATCTACTTGATTACAACATCAAGCCGAACGTAAAAATGAGAATCTCCGCGCAACTGAGCATCGTAATGGCTGCAATCTTCGCTTTGATTGCTTTCGGCGTCGCGCTCACTGGATACAACGCGATTGGAGTCATGACGGAACCACAGCAGATTGCCGATGCCAAAGGCTTAGCGATGTTCTGGGCGTTTCTGGGTTGCATTGCCGTGATCATGTGCGCGATATCCATTTGGATCACGCGGACGCGCAATGATGGCGACGGTGCGTGAGCCGACGGTGCCAGCGCAGGGGCCGGGGGCATTCCGCACGGCATCCTGTTCGTACGGGCGGCGCCGACATTGACGACGGCGCATTGAAGCGCACCTGGTGTTACGCCTGCCTCAATATTACTTTCACCCTATAGGAGCCGCATTAAATGAATGCAAACGATCTGCGCTCTGTCCAGGCACCGCTCAAAGAGCGATATCGGGAAACACCGAAGGCGGCGCTCATCACCTTGCGCGCGCAAGGCAGTATAGGTGATGGCCTGAGCTGCAAAATCGAGACCGGCAAAGCACTGGTTACGGCGGGATTGCATCCCGCCACCGGCGGTTCCGGACAGGCTGCGTGTTCGGGCGACATGCTGCTCGAAGCGTTGGTGGCCTGCGCCGGCGTCACGCTGAACGCAGTGGCTACCGCCCTCGGAATCGAACTGCGTAATGCAAAACTCGTCGCCGAAGGCGATCTCGATTTTCGCGGCACGCTCGGCGTCTCAAAAGAGGTTCCGATCGGTTTTCAGAATATCAGGTTGCGGTTCGAGCTCGACACCGACGCGCCGGAAGATCAGCTCGCCACGCTGTTGCGCCTGACCGAGCGCTATTGCGTCGTATATCAAACGCTCGCGCATCCGCCCGCACTATCTGTCGTGCGCAAGGCTGCCGGCGACTGAAGGGTTTGCACGATGGCATCGAAGCCATCCATGACCGCCTACGCCAATCTCAGCGGAAATTCCGGCATTGTCGCCTACGCACTTGGAGCCGGCTGGATCATCGTGAGATTCGAGGATGGCTGGAATTACGAATACACTGCGCAAAGCGCAGGGGCGCCTGCCATTGCCGAAATGCAAAGACTCGCGCCCGCGGGGCAAGGCTTGTGCACCTACATCTCTCGATACGTGAAGGATAAATACGCCCGCAAGTTTCAGTAGGCGGGGTCCCTCCGATCCTGGTTACACCACCCGCGTTTTGACCGGCTTGCCTGCAAAATGCAGCTGCAGATTCTCGATCTGCAGATTGCCCATTGCCGTACGGGTTTCGTTGGTCGCGCTCGCCATATGCGGCGTCAGCACGACGTTGTCCAGCGCAAAAAATTCCGGCGGGACGTTTGGTTCATCTTCGAAGACGTCGAGCCCTGCTCCGGCGATTTTTTTCTCCTGCAGATAACGAAGTAACACCGCCTCGTCGACGACCGAGCCGCGCGCCACGTTCACGAGATAGCCCTGCGGACCAAGCGCATCCAGCACGGCCGCGTTGACTAAACGGTCTGTCTCCGCGCCGCCCGGTGTTATCACCACCAGGACATCCGAATTTTTTGCCAGAGCAACCGCATCGGCGTCGTACGCATAGGGGACGTCTTTCCGGTTGCGATTGTGATAGCGGATTTTCATGCCGAACGCGAGCGCGCGTTTCGCGATCTCCTCGCCGATGCGGCCGAGCCCCAAAATGCCGAGCGTCTTGCCGCCTAACGAAGTGGTCAGCGGGTAATTGCTCTTTACCCAGTTACCCGCGCGCAGGTAAGTGCCAGCCTGCGGAAATTTGCGCAGGGTGTTTAAAACCAGGCCCATGGCACAATCCGCAACGCATTCGTTAAGCGCGCCGGCCGTGTTCGTCACGATAATGCCGCGCTTTTTCGCGTGATCGAGATCGATCTGATCGACGCCGACACCGAAGTTGGCGATGATCTCGAGCCTGGGCAACGCATCCATCAACGCCGCGTCGACGTTGGCATGTCCACTGTGCGCCAGGCCGCGGACTTTCGGCGCTGCTTCCTTCAGCGCCGCGGCGCGATCGGGCGCTGCAAAAAGCCTGATTGCCGAAAATTCCTGCGTCAGCCGTTCGAGCGTGCCTTTATGGCCGGGCGAAGTGATGATGATGTCGTGTTTCATGTTTTAAAACCTATAGAAAGATGGGCCGCACGGAGAGCACGGAGGATACAGAGATCAAGAAATTATACTTGGCGCCTGACTCTGAGCAGCCCGATTGAATATTCAGGATTGCCTCTGCGTACTCAGCGTCCTCCGCGCGCAAGGCTTTAACGTCATTTCGCGAGCTTGATGAAGCGCAGCTCGCTCTTGACGAGGTCCGGCACGACAATGAGTGTGCCATTCGGCATCGGCACCACGCAAAAATCGGCGGGCCCTTTGAAGTTCGACGCGATAGTCTGCTTGCCACCCTTCTTACTCCACGCAAAGAGTTCGCCCGCATCCCAATTGGTCGCGAGTATCGTGCCATCGGGCATCTGGTAGAGGCCGTCGAGGCGGCCGATGTCCTCCGACAGTTTCTTCACTTCGCCTTTCTTATCCATGGCGAAGAGCGCGCGCTTGTCCTTGTCGGATTTGAAGCCGGCGATCAGCAGCGAGCCGTCTTTCGCCGGCCACAGTCCATTAGGGTCGACCGATTTGCCCGGCTGCAGGACTTTCGTGATTTTCGGCGTCCTGGAATTTAGAAAATCCGCGGGCTCGATCTTGTAAATGCTGTCGGCGCGGCTGTCGCTCACATAAACTGCATTGCCCATCAGTGCGGGATCGTTCGCAAACACGATGCCGGGAATCGGCAGCTTCTTGCCTTTTTGCGTTTTCAAATCGAATACCCAGACGGAGTCGATGTCGGTCACCCACAACCGATTGCCTTTCACCCACAGACCCTTGGGCTTGTTCATCACGCCGTCGCCGGGTTCAGGCAGGAACCGGCTTTCGATGATATTGCCGTCGAGCGATACCTTCGCGATGCGGCCCATGCCGTCTTTTTCGCCCGGCTTCAATTCGCTGCCGCCGAAGTTGCTGACGTATAACACTTTGGCCGACGGGTCATAAACAACCGACTCGGGAAAAGCAAAGCCGGTTTTCGTCTGGTCATACAGAACGCTGTACTTGCCCGCATCGGCAGCATTCGCATGGACTGCGGTTTGCGTAGCCGTCGCGAGTGCCGCAATTACAAGCACCGATTTGAATGTTGCTGGCATAATCGCCTCCTCTGCTTTGAACTCCGCTACTGGCTCCGGTCTACGCCGGCGTTTTTTTTGCTGCGTGCAGTCAGGCGGAGATCCGAATAATAGCGTGAAAACGCAGCCACTTCATATTGAGGGAGATTCTCGTGTTCAGTTTATGCATCCGCATTTCGAGTGCAATTGTTGGCGTCTTTGTTTTGCTGACACATCCAGTAATTGCGCAAACGAGTTCGCCCGCAGGCAGCTTCCCCGCCTGGGCAGCGCCGTGGGAACCAGACTTCAAGGTTCCGCAACCCGACGATGCGCCTCAGCGCATGCCCGGCAGCACCGCGACATTCAACTGGATCCAGGCGCGCGATTTGTTCTTTGCGCCGGATTGGCACCCGCAGGACCATGCGCCGATGCCGCCCATTGTTGCCAATGGCAGAAAGCCGGACGTGCGCGCCTGCGGCTCGTGTCACCGCGCCGAGGGCACCGGCGGTCCGGAAAACGCAGGTCTTGCCGGCTTGCCGGTGGAATACTTCATGCAGCAAATGGCCGACATGAAGAGCGGTGCACGCAAATTTTCCGGCCCGCAGAGGAGCTCGGTGATGCTCATGCTTGCCTCCGCAAAAGGGATGACGGAAGACGAAGCCAAAGAAGCGGCGACTTATTTCGCGGCATTGAAACCCAAGCGCATCATCAAAGTCATTGAGAGCGATTCCGTACCCAAAACGATCATCCCGCGCTTGTTTTTTGCGAAGAGTCCTGCGGGGGGCACCGAACCGCTCGGGCGGCGCATCGTCGAGTTCCCGGACGATGTCGAGCAATTCGAATTGCGCGACACGCGCACGCAATTCAGCGCATACGTTCCGGTGGGCAGCATTGCGAAGGGTGAAGCGTTGGCGAAGACCGGTGGCGCGGGCACCACAATCCCGTGCCAGACGTGTCACGGTGCGGATCTTAAAGGCGTGGGCCCGATACCCGGCATTGCCGGACGCTCGCCGAGCTATATCGTACGCCAGCTCTACGACTTCAAACACGGTGGCCGCGCAGGTCCCGGCAGCGCTCAGATGAAACCGACGGTCGAAAAGCTCAGCGAGGAAGACATGATCGCACTGGCCGCTTACGTTGCTTCGCTGGCGCCCTGAAACTTCGCATCAACGCCTGGCGCCGGCGCCTTCGGTCATCGCACGGTGGATTACCTCGCGCGTCAGCGCGGGCACCAGCATCTGAATGAAATCGGTCAGGTAGCGGCGCAGATAACCATCGCGCCGCAGACTGATGATCGTGACGCTTTTCGGAAACAGATGCGTCGCGTCGGCCACGTGCAGTCTGGCGGGCAGCTCGCCGACCGCCAGCGACGGCACGACGGCTATGCCCAGCCCTTCCGCCACGTACGCTTTGATCACGTCGGAATCGCTCGCGCTGACCACGAAGCGGGCGTCGATCCGATGATCGCGAAAAGTTTTGGCGATGATCTGGCCACCGCGCGAGCGCGGGCTGTAGCCGACGATTGGATATTGCGCGAGTTCCTTGAGCGTCAGTTTTTTTCTGCGCGCGAGCGGATGGCCTTGCGGCATGATGACGCTCCTGCGCAATACGCCGCTGGGCAGCAGCACCAGCGAAGGATGCGCACCGACGACGTCAGTACTGATGCCGACGTCTGCCTCGTTGGCTTCCACCATGCGCGGCACGTCATCCGGATCGGCCTGCACCAGATGTAGTTTCACTTCGGGATGGCGCTCACTGAATGCCTTGACGGGCGCCAGCAGCGTATAGCGTGCGTGTAAATGACTGGTCGCGAGCGTCAGGCGGCCGCCACGCTCCTGGCGCAGCTCCTCCGCGATCAACCGTATGTTGTCCGCTTCGTTCAGCATGCGTTGCGCGGCGGCGAGCACCGCTTGGCCCGCTTCAGTCAATGCCAGCACCCGGTTCTTGCGGCGCACGAGCAGTTCGACGCCGAGTTCCGCCTCGAGCTCCTGCAGCTGGCGGCTGACGCCAGGCTGCGAAGTGTGCAGGGCGACCGCCGCATTCGAGATATTCAGCGACTGGCGCGCGATTTCCCGCAGGAACCTCAATTGTTTCAGGGTCATTGCCCGACTATACGATCTTCACATAGCAATATGCGATTTTATCATTTTATGACATAGATCAAGCCTGCTATCGTGCCTGCCTGTTACGCGCATTCCTCCATCCCAAAACGGCCGCCCAGGAGTCCACATGCTTACCGCAACCCGCCCGCAACTCTCCATCAACCGCATCGGCAAACACCTCGGCGCCGAAATCTCCGGCATTGACTTGTCGCAGCCGCTCGACGACGCGACGTTCGAAGCGGTGGCGAACGCTTTCTTCGACAATGAAGTGGTGTTCTTCCGCAATCAGAAACTGACGCCGGCGCAGCAGGTCGCCTTCACCCGCCGCTTCGGGATACTCGAGCAGCACGTGCGTAAGGAAAGCCGCCTGCAGGGGCACCCCGAGATCTTGATCGTCTCCAACCTGCTCGACGAAAAAGGTAATGCGATCGGGTCGCAGGACGCCGGTCGCTTCTGGCACAGCGATCTTTCATACAAGGCCGAGCCGAGCATGTTGTCGGCGCTTTATTCGGTTGAAGTGCCCATCAAGGACGGCCGCATCCTCGGCGACACCAGCTTCGCGAGCACAACCGCTGCTTACGCGGCGCTGCCCGAAGATACCAGGAAGCGACTGCAAGGGCTGAAGAACGTGCATAGCTACCGTTACTACCGCAACAGGAACGCGCAGGCGCAGCAGGAAGAACTCGCCGCGGGCGGGCGCGTGATCCAGGAACACATGCCGACCGAAGAACAATTGAAGACCGTGCCGGACGTCGAAACGCCCGTCGTGCGTACGCACCCGGTCACGAAACGCAAAGGCCTGTTCCTGAATGAAGCGCATACGTCGGGCATCGTCGGCATGCCGAAGGCCGAAGGCGATGCGCTGCTCGCTGAACTTTACGCGCACATCATCAAGCCGGAATTCGTCTACACCCATCACTGGCACGCCGGCGATTTGCTGATGTGGGACAATTGCGCCGTGCAGCACAAAGCAACTTTCGACTACGACCTGCCGCAGCGCCGCCTCATGTACCGGACGACGGTGCGCGGTACGGCGCCCTTCTAAAAAGCAGCACTATCGATGACTCAAGCGCAAGGCCTCGTTACGGTCTGGCTGCACGTTGCGCCGGAACACGAAGAAGAATTCAACGCCTGGTACAACCTCGAGCACATCAACCAGATGGTCGGGCTGCCGGGCGTCGTGGGCGCCCGTCGATACACGGTTGACGATGCGAAGCCGAAATATCTCGCGTGGTACGACGTCGTCGATGAGAATTTCGAGCCGGGCCCGGCATTCCAGGAAGTCGTTGCCAATCCGACGCCATGGTCGCGGCGCATCCGCACCTTGTACGGTGAAAATCGCGAACGCATGAACTTCAAGTTAATGCGCGACGTGGGCGAGAAACCCGCCAGCGATACGCCGTGGCTTTACATTGTGCATACCGACATTCCCGATCACATTGTCGACGAATACAACGCGTGGTACGACAACGAGCACCTGCCGCGACTCGTGACCGTGCCGGGCGTCGTGCGCGCGCGGCGCTACGCCGCAGTGGCCGGCAGTCCAAAATATCTGACTGCGTACGAGCTGACCGATAAAGATGCGTTCGAGAGCCCGGCCGGTTTGCAGGCGCGCAAAACGCCGTGGACTGCGAAAATGCGCTCGCTGTTTCAGAACACGCGGCGCAGCATGTGCAAGCTCGTGCTGCCGACGCAGCGCAAAGCAAATTCATAAATCAGACGCGCCGCACTAAACGTGCGGTATGCGGTAGACAATACGGAGGGGGCAGTTCGATGAAACGCTATAGGGCGCGGGCGATTCTTGCGTCCATCTTTATTGCGATGGCGACTGGGGTCAGCGCGCAAAATTATCCCGACCGGCCGATCCGCTTCATCGTGCCGTTTGCGCCGGGCGGCACCAACGACATCGTTGCGCGTCTGTCCGGCGCCAAGCTCGCGGAAAAGCTGAATCAATCGGTCGTCGTCGACAATCGCGGCGGCGCCAACGCGGCAATCGGGACGGAAATGGCGGCACGCGCTCAGCCTGATGGCTACACGCTGCTGATGGTGAACATCAATTTCGCAATCAATCCGGCGATGATGGGCAAACTGCCCTACGACGCGCTGCGCGATTTCGCGCCGATTTCCCTGCTAGCGACCTCGCCCACGGTGCTGGTCGTGCACCCGTCCTTGCCGGTGACATCGGTTGCCGAATTGGTCGCGTATGTGAAAGCCAATGCCGGTAAGGTCAATTACTCCACCTCAGGCAGCGGCAGCTCGACCCATATCCCGATGGAGTTGCTGATCTCGCTGACCGGCATGCAAATGATGCCGATCCACTACAAAGGCGGCGGGCCAGCGCTGCTCGACCCGCTGGCGGGCCGCGTGGCGCTGGGATTCACGACCATCCTCTCCGTGCAGCAACACCTTAAATCGAATCGACTGCGCGCGCTCGCCGTATCGTCAGCACGCCGTTCGCCGGCCCTGCCCAACGTTCCGACCATCGCCGAGTCGGGCGTCCCAGGTTATGAATTCGTCGGCTGGTGGGGCGTCGTGGCGCCGGCAAAGACACCCGCGCCCATAATCGGTCGGCTCAACGCCGAATTCGTGAAGGTCCAGCGCGAGCCTTACATGAAGGAACACCTCGGCCAGGAAGGCGCCGAACCACGCACGGCGTCGCCGGAAGAATTCGCCAGATTCCTGCGCGATGAAACTGCCAAGTGGACAAAAGTCGCCCGCGCCAATAACCTGCGGCCTGAATAACGGCCTGGCATCGGCTGTCGCCGAAGTTGAATCGAAAAATGAAAATCGCCGAATTGCTGCTGCAAACGCTTGAGGCAAACGGTGTCAGCCATATTTTTGGCAACCCGGGCACCACCGAGATCCCGCTCGTCCGCATGTGCGAGCGTCGCCGCAAGCTGAAATACGTTGTTGCGCTGTCTGAAGTCTCCGCGGTGCCGATGGCTGACGGTTACGCACGCGCGAAGCGCGGTGTCGGCGTCGTCAATCTCCACGTTGCACCGGGCTTGGGCAATGGCATGGGCGGCCTCTACACCGCGGGAATCGCGCAAACCCCGCTGCTGGTGCTGATCGGGGGCCAGGATCGCCGCCTTCTGCACACGCAACCGATCCTGTGGGGGCCGCTCGAGAAAATGGCGGGCTCAGTCTGCAAGGCGGTGTTCGGCCTCAACACGAAATCGGACGCAGTAGCAAATCTGCAGCATGCGCTGCGCAGCGTGATGACGCCGCCATTTGCACCGGTCGGGCTCATCTGCCCGCCCGATTTGCTCGAGCTCGACATCGACGCCCGGGCTCAACGCATCAATGCGCCGGTACTGGCTGCGCTCACCGCTGAGGAAGCTCAACGCTATGCGCACGCACTCAAGCGTGCCAAAGCGCCCGCGTTTATCGCCGCGGAAGACGTGCATTGGAACAACGCAGGCGCCGCACTGGAAAAGCTGGCACGCGTGCTCGGCGCACCGGTCTACGTCGCGCCTTATACAGCCGCACTGCCGATCGACAGCGCTTCGCCTTGCTATGCAGGCTATCTGCCGCCGAGCTTCCGGCAGATCTCCGAGCGCCTCGAACGGCATGATGTGCTGTTCTTCGTCGGCGGCACGGGTTTGCGCACCACTCTATACAGTGAAGTCCGGCTCCCGCAAGCCAAACTGTGGATAGGCAACGATGCGCGGGCGCGCGCGGTTGACGGCGAATTCGAGCTGGCCACCGTTACGGATACAAGCACTGGATTGAAGGCGATCTCCCGCGCGCTCGACGTGAAGCGCCCCGCGCTCAAACCACAACGGTTGCAAACCGCGGTGCCGCCGGCGCAGAAAAAAGTATTTCATCCGTCACGCGCGGTGCACGCATTGCTCGATGCATTTCCGGGCGCGATCTGGTTCGACGAATCGGGGCTATCGACGTCGGATGTGCGCCAGTGGATGAACCTGCCTGCAGGCGAATACCTCATCAACGGCAGCGGCGGCATCGGCTGGGGTCTCGCGGCTGCGGTCGGCGCCGCCGTCGGAAATCCCGATCGCCAGGTCGTGGCGATCATCGGCGACGGCTCTGCGCTTTATGCAAGTGAAGCGCTGTGGACTGCCGCGCATCAGGGCGCCAGCCTTCTGCTCGTCGTGTTGTCGAACCGGCGTTACGCAACGCTCAACGAAGCTGCCAGCCGCCTGACGGGCAAGCCGCTCGATCTTTTTACGATCGAGCCGCCGGTGCTCGACTTCAGCGGTCTCGCCACACTTTACTCCTGGCAGTACGCGGGAGCGGCGAACGAACGCGAGCTCACGGTTTTCCTCGACCAGACGAAAGGCGGCGTGAAAACGAATACGCTGCTCGAGCTGAAGTTCGACCCCAACGTAAAACCGGTCACCGCTTCAAGGCATTTTTGATTCGTTAGTCATTGGTTCGCACGGAGGACGCGGAGACCGTGGAGGAAAAACACTACACTGAAGTGATCTGCCACATTACTTGGTGCAATCCTCCGCGTTCTCCGTGCACTCCGCGCGAAATCCAGCAACTCAATTTTTGGTTCGCGCGGAGACCTCGGAGAACGCCGAGGAAAACACCTGATCAAATCGAACTCCGCCGATCACTTGCCGTTATCTGCGAGTCCTCCGTGCACTCCGCGCGAAATCCAGCACCTTAATTTTTGGTTCGCGCGGAGACCTCGGAGAACGCCGAGGAAAACACCTGATCGAATCGAACTCCGCCGATCACTTGCCGTTATCTGCGAGTACTCCGTGCACTCCGCGCGAAATCGCAGTCAATCGACTTTCGCGCCGGCGCGCTTGACGACATCTGCCCATTTCACGGATTCGCTCTTGATGTGGGCCGCATATTGCTCGGGCGTTCCGCCGACGATTTCCAGCCCCATTTCCGGCAGTTTTTCGCGGACAGTCGCCGTCGCGAGCGCCTTATTCAGTTCCGCATTCAGCCGCGCAATGATGGCTTTCGGAACGCCTGCCGGCACAATTGCGCCCGCCCACGCACTGACATCGAAGCCCGGCACGCCGGATTCGGCGATCGTCGGTAGTTCCGCGAATGCCGCAACCCGCCGGCTGCTGGTGACCGCAAGTCCCCGCAGGCGCGCCGCTTTCACATGCGGTCCGATCGACTGAATGTTGTCGGCCATCAGCTGCACGCGTCCCGCCGTGAGATCGGTGATTGCAACCGTCGCCGCTTTATACGGCACATGAATCATCTGAGTGCCCGTCATCAGCTTGAACAACTCCATGCCGACGTGCACGCTCGAGCCATTGCCCGTCGATGCGAAACTCAGTTTGTCCGGATTCTTTTTTGCGTACTCGATCAGCTCCGGCACCGATTTGACGGGCAGTGCCAGCGTCACGGCGAGCAGATTCGGCGAGTTGTACATGAGAACGACCGCCTGCAAATCGCGATCGGGGTCATAGGGCAGCTTTCCCAGCACGCTGCGGTTGATCGCCATGGTGTTGATGTTGCCGTGGCCAAGCGTGTAGCCGTCGGGGGTCGCGCGCGCGATCACTTCCATGCCGAGCACGCCGCTCGCGCCGGGCCGGTTTTCAACGATGACCTGCTGACCGGTTTGACGGCTCAACTCCGCCATCACGACACGCGACGCCACGTCGGGGCCGCCGCCCGCCGCGCTGCCCATCACATAGCGCAGCGGCCGGTCAGGGAACGCAGCAGACACCGGATTCAATGCCAGGAGCAGCACCGCAGCACCGATGACGCGAAGCAACCCGAACATGTTGGCTCTCCCTGAAGATTTGCGCGCCTGCGCCTGACACTCGATATCTTGGCATACTACGCGGACCATTTGAGGGAGATTGACTGATCATGTCTGCAAACGATGCAGTGCTCGCTGAATCCGCCGTTGAATTGCGCCGCCGCATAGGCGCCAAGGAGATATCCCCCGTTGAATTGCTGGAGCTGTGCATCGAGCGCATCGCTCACCTCAATCCCGCGGTCAACGCCGTGACGGCGACTTGTTACGAGCGCGCGCGCAAGGAAGCGCAGGCCGCCGAAAAGGCCGTGCTGCGCGGCGATTCGCTGGGACTGCTGCATGGCCTGCCCACGGGCATCAAGGATCTCGAAGAAACCGGCGGCCTGCTCACGACTTTCGGTTCCCAGCTCTATCGCGACTTCGTGCCTGAGCACGACAGCGCAATGGTCGCGCGTGTTCGCGCAGCGGGCGCAATCGTCGTCGGTAAAACGAATGTGCCGGAATTCGGCGCGGGCGCCAACAGCCGCAACGTCGTGTGGGGCGCAACCGGCAATCCGTTCAATCCCATGCTCAATGCCGGCGGTTCGTCGGGCGGCTCGGCCGTGGCGCTGGCGTGCGACATGCTGCCGGTATGCACGGGTTCGGACACTGGCGGTTCGCTGCGCATTCCCGGCGCAATGAATGGCGTCGTCGGTTTTCGTCCGTCGCCCGGACTCGTGCCCGTTGAACGGCGCGGGCTGGGCTGGACGCCGATTTCGGTGGTTGGTCCGCTGGGACGCACCGTTGCCGACACCTGTTTGCTGCTGGCTGCGCAAGCGGCGATGGATGATTGCGATCCCTTGTCTTATCCGGTCGATCCGCGTTCGTTCGCGGTGCCGGAAGCATGCGATCTGGGCGGCCTGCGCGTCGCGTACACCGAGGACTTCGGGGTCTGCCCGGTCGATCAACCGATCCGCAAAGTGTTCCGCGAAAAAGTCGCCGCAATGAAACACCTGTTCCGTTCGTGCGATGAAGTGAAGTTCGACTTCGGCGAAGCCGATCGCTGCTTCGATGTGATCCGTGCGGCGAATTATGTTGCCAAGTACCGCGATGCTTACGAGAAGGATCCGAACACGCTCGGGCCCAACGTGCGCGCAAACTACGAGATCGGCGCCAAAATGACGCTGGCCGACATGGCGTGGGCCCATCTCGAAGAAACGCGCCTGTTCCGCCGCTTCCAGCAGACATTTCGCGAGTACGACCTCGTGCTGTCGCCCACCACGCCCGTGTCGCCATTCCCGTGGTCGCAACTTTATCTCGCGGAAATGGACGGTAAGCCGCTCAACAATTACTACCACTGGCTCTCCCTCACTTACGTCGTGACGCTCGTGACGAACCCGGCCATCGCACTGCCCTGCGGCACCGATCACAAAGGGATGCCGTTCGGCTTGCAGGCCGTCGGACGTTTCCGCGGCGACCGCGCGCTGCTCGGCACGTCGCACGCGATGGAACAGGCGTTCAACGGGATTGCGTCATTGCGGCGACCGAAGCCCGATCTTGCAAAGCTGATGAAACCAACGCCTGAACTGAAGTCGATCGTTACGCACCCGCCGCTGCTGACGACATAAATGAAAAGAGGCTTAACGCCTGCCCTGCGGACGAAAAAACATTTACTGCACTTTGCGCGGCTGAAAAATCGCCGTATGCAGAATTTCGCAAAGCACCTGCTCGCCGCGGCGCACACAGACATAAAGCCGCACGAATTCGTGGCCGTTTTTGCGCCACTTCTCTTCGGGAATCGCCCGCACCTCGAGTTCGTCGCCGGCATGCGCAGCTGAATTGAATTGAATGCGGCTCCCCGTGTGTATCCATGCGGGCAGCGTAAACCGGTTGCGCAGCACAAGATTCGCCTGACGCAAAATAAATCCCGGATGCAGCAGCGGCGTGGCGCCTTCGCGATACAGTGGCAATTTGTCACCGACGTCCGCACACCACGCAAGATTGTCCGACCGCTGCGGACGCCAGTCCAACGCGGGAAATGGGACGCCCACTTCCATCAACTCCCACGTCGCGACCTGCTTCGCGCGTGGCGGCGCGGATGCTAGTAAGGCGCGCGCGTCGATGACAGGCGGCGACTCGCGCAATTCTGATGTCATACGCGCAAGCTCGATGCCGTCGGGATTGGTGCACGTCACCGCATAATTGCCCTCGGGATTGCGCCGACCCTGAACTGTCAGCACTTCCCCGTCGTAGGCCGGCTTAACGAAGATGACGTCGGCGCTTCCGCGCGCAAGCCACGCGGCGCCGTGCCGCGCGACGAGCGGATAAGTCATTTGCGCAAACACCGCAACGCCCGGCACCAGCGCACCTTTGAATCCATAGGCCGCCGCGACGTCGTCGCTGTGCATGCGGTTTTCCGATTCGGCGTGCGTGTTGAGCGCGCGCACTCGGTAGATGGGCAGTGCTTCAGTCTCGACCGCGATGGAACTCATTCGACCGTCTCCGGCAGAACCGACGATGCGCTACATTTTAACCCACCGCGTTGGCCCCGGAACGCTGCACCACTAGCGCTTCAACGAGCGATCGTGCCCATGTGGACTTTAGCGTTGGAACCCAGTGCGTCGGTGTTGCCGGTGGCGACCGCCTTTGCCAGCCCATAGGTGCGCATGATGGCAGACCCCGGCGCATCCCAGTACTCGGCTTCCTCGAGGTTTACCTTCAGCAGGACGAGATCCGGATCGTCGATGCCCTTCGGGAACCAGGGCTTGATCCACGCCGTCCACAACTCTTTCATTTTTTCCCTGTCGCGCACGACTTCGGCAGAACCCGAGACCGATACGTAATCCTGCTTGTCCGGCCGCGCGTAAGTCAGATTGACCTGCGAGTTGTCGCGAATTTCGTCCATCTTGGGCGAAGTCAGTGAAGTAAAAAACCACAAGCCCGCCTGCGAGTCCATCTTCAGAGTTGAAAGCGGGCGGCTGCGCAATGACCCGTCTTCCGCGACAGTGGTCAACATCGCAAACTTGATGTCGCCGATCAGGCGAGCCACTTTCGCCAGTTCGTCATTCGACTGCTGTTCGATATTCATGCATGCCCTCCTTTAAACGGCTGTCCGCAAGGATGGGGCATGGGCACGCTATCGACTGTCGGCGCAATCCGATTCGAACGTAGGATGGGCGCGGTCGCGCGCCGGTATAATGAAAAATCACCGGAGCAGCCCATGGGTTCATACGTCGATGAAGTCCTGATCAAGGACGAGCAGGTTATCTACCGCGGCCGCCTGACGCTGTGGGGATTTTTCTGGTGGATATTGGGCGGCCTGCTGCTGCTCCCGGCGTTCGGCGTGGGCCTGCTGTTGTGGCTTTGGGCGTGGGTTTTGTACCGCTCGACCGAACTCGCCGTCACTAACAAACGAATCATCGTGAAGGCGGGCTTCATTCAGCGCAACACGACCGAGATGTTTCTCGAGAAAGTCGAAAGCATCCAGGTAGACCAGGGCGTGATGGGGCGGCTCTTCGATTTCGGCACGCTCACGGTTTCAGGCACCGGCGGCGACCGGGCGCCGGTCAGGAATGTCGCGCAGCCGATTGAATTCCGCAAGGCATTCATGACGGCGGTGGATGCCAATCGCAGGTAGCGCTTGACGCTCAGTCGACCTTCGCACCCGTCAGCTTGATGAGTTTCGCATACTTGTCATAATCAGCCTTGATGCGCGCGTCGAATTCTTCCGGCGTGCCGCCCAGCGCGTCGAGCGCCTGGCTGGCGAGCAACTGGCTCACATCGGGCGACTTCAGCGCCCTGTTGATCTCGCTGTTCAGACGCGTGATGATTTCCTTCGGGGTTGCGGCGGGCACAAACACGCCGATCCATGGACTCATTTCATAGCCGGGGACGCCCGCTTCGGCGATGGTCGGCACCTCGGGCATTGTGCCCGAGCGCCTGGACGAAGACACGCCGAGCGCGCGCAGACGTCCTGACTGTACGTGAACGAGCACGGTCGAAACGGTCGCGAGCGACGCTTGGGTTTCGCCCGATACGAGCGCGGTGACCTGGGGAGCACCGCCTTTGTAAGGCACGTGCACGAGATTGATACCGGTCATCGAAACCAGCAGCGCCATCGACAGGTGCGGCGCGCTGCCATTGCCGGAAGACGAATAGTTGATGGTGCCCGGGCGTGCCTTCGCGAGCGCGATGAACTCTTTTACGTTTTTGACGGGCAGCGACGGATGGATCGTCAGTGCGCCGGGCTGCGCAGCGAGCAATGCAACGCCGGTGAAATCTTTTAATGTGTCGTACGGCAGCTTCTTGTAAAGATGCGCGTTGCCGACGTGGCTCGTCGAATGCACCATGATCGTATAGCCATCAGGCGGCGCTTTCGCAACCACGTCGGCGCCTATGCTGCCCGCAGCGCCGGCGCGATTGTCGACGATGAACTGCTGGCCCGCATACTCGGCGACTTTTTGCATGACGATGCGGCCGACCACGTCATTCGAGCCGCCGGGCGGCCAGGGAATCACGACGCGCACGGGCTTGTTCGGATAAGACTGCGCGGAAACAGCCCCGGCGATCAGCGCGAGCGCGCCAACGGAAAGTAAACGTCTCAAATGCTCCTCCTGTTTATGACTAGTCAATCGTGAACCGCAAACAACGCGAAGGGCGCAAACGGAAGCGAAAACAATTCATCAGGGTCATGCATATTCACGGCATCGAGCCATTTGATGGACCCGCGATTGATAGATTGGTTCTCGTTTCCTTAGCGTCCCGCGCGGTGATGCTTTGCTTTTGCCTGCGCGAATTCAGGCCAAAGCGGATAAAATCGGCGCTCACGATAGCACGCAATCCGCGTTGCCGCTTGAAGGAGAACCTGCAAATGTCGCTGCCACTCGAAGGCGTAAAGGTGCTGGATTTTACGGCGATCATGGCCGGCCCTTATTGCACGCTGATGCTTGCGGATATGGGCGCCGACGTGACCAAGATCGAAACTTTTCCCGAAGGGGACGGCTCACGCCGCTTCGAACCCAAGGTCAACGACGAAAGCTACTGTTTCGCGGTGCTCAATCGCAACAAGAAAAGCGTCGCGCTCGACATGAAGCAGGCAAAAGGCAAGGAAATCTTCATGCAGCTTGCAGCTAAGACCGACATCATCGTCGAGAACTTCCGGCCGGGTGTTACGAAAAAGCTTGGCATCGATTACGAATCGATCAGAAAAATCAATCCGGGCGTCATCTATGCGTCGATCTCCGGCTTTGGCCAGACCGGACCGTACGGGAAAAAAGGCGGCTTCGACATCATCGCCCAGGGCATGAGCGGCATCATGCGCATGACCGGCGAACCCAATGGGCGGCCGGCCAAAGTCGGCATCGCGATGAATGACATTGCCGCCGGCGCCACCGCCCTCTATTCGATTTTGGGCTCGTATATCAAGAAGCTCAAAACCGGCGAAGGCATTTATCTCGAGACTTCCCTGCTCGAAGCCGGACTCGCGTGGACGTTCTGGGAGTTTGGAGCCTATTACGGCTCCGGCGAACTGCCGCTCGCGAGCGGGACGCGGCATCGCCGCTCGACGCCGTACCAGGCGTATAAAACGCAGGACGGCTATGTGACGGTTGGCGGCAACAACGACAAGCTGTGGACCAACTTCTGCACGCAGGTGCTGAACAAACCCGAACTATTGAAAGATGCGCGCTTCAACCCGTTGGCGGCCCGCCTGAAAAACATCGATCTGCTGCAGGATGAAATCGAAAAAGTATTCATGACCGCACCCACCTCGCACTGGGTGGAAAAACTCGACGCTGCTTCGGTGCCTGCGGGGCCGGTGTACACCTACGACCAGGCGCTCGCCGATCCGCATATCGTTGCGCGCAGCATGGTCACCGAAATCGATCATCCGAAAATCGGCCGCATGAAAAACATGGGATCGCCCGTAAAAACGAGCGTCGAATTCACCAGGACCCGCGCGCCGGCGCCGTGGCTGGGCCAGCATTCGGACGACGTGCTGAGATCGCTCGGCTACAAGGATGCGGACATTGCCGCCCTGCACGCTGCGGGCGTCATTTACGACAAGTACCGCGAGAAACGCTAACCGGGCGCCGGAGGCGACTTTTTCTTCGGGTCGATTTCGTTCGCGCCTTCGAACAATCCCTGGATGCCGCATTCCGCTTTCTTCTGCACAGCTTCGACCAGGCCATTTAACTCGCCGTACATGCCGCAGTAGTGCATCCGGTCGACGTCGTTGAACGTCACTTTCACGTGATGGCCAGGCTGGTACTCGACCAGGGCCTGGCCGGTATGCAGTTTGACTAAGGCCATGTGGGCGCCGCCTTCGCCGTCCTGCCATTGCGTCGTTCCATCGCCGCGCCGGCTGTGGATCGAGCACACGCGCGTGCCCAGGCGGCTATAAAACGCGAATTCCATCGCGCGCCCTTTCACCGCCTCGACGATCAGCCGCACCTGCTCGTCGTTCGGACCGGTGCGACAGGTGAATTTTTCCAACGGCGGAACTTTGGCGGTTGCTCCCGCAGGGTGCACTTTCTTGCTGACGTCCGCTGCTGTTGCAGCAGTTGCTGCGGCGAGCAATACGGCTGCTAACGCGGCTGTTCGCATGTTTCTCAAGACTCCTCTAACTGCAACGGCGCGAGGCCGGCGATTCCGAATAATCGATCTGCGACTTGGTAATCCTGGCGTGCAATTTGTTCTGACGCTGCGTTTGCGCCCATTTTGCGCACTGCCTATAATTCGCCACATCGCAACGAGATTCCGGCCAGGAGAAAAGCATGAACGCACACGACCGGCCACGCACTCCAGTCTTCGACCCGACCGGCGCACCGGATGCTCCGCCTAAACCGTTGGCGCCCCGCCTGGAATCGCTGCGCGGTGCGCGCATCGCGCTGCTCGATAACGGCAAAGAATTTTCCGACGACGTCATCAATGCAATCGGCACAGTACTCAAGCATGAGCTTGGCGTCAAGGAGGTGCGCGTGTGGGACAAGCAGTTCCCTGCGCAAGGCGCACCGTTTTTGCCGGAGCTCGCGCGTTCATGTGATGCGGTAATCACCGGCGTCGGGCACTGAGGGTCATCGGCGCCCTGGTCCGCGCGTGACGCGGCCACACTCGAAGAACTCGGCGTCCCCACCGCCACTGTCTGCAGCATAGCTTTTGCGCCCCTCGCCAGAGTGGTCGCGCGCGGCCTCGGTCATTTGAGCCTGCCGATCGCGATCATCCCGCATCCAGTGGGCAGCGCGGAGCCGGAACTCGTCGCCCGCAAAGGCATCGATGTCGCCGCTGAATGCATTCGCATGCTGACCACGCCGGCGGACGAACTTGAAGCTGAGCTGGGTAATGCCCGGTATCCGCTGCCGCCCGCGACCGTGCCGAAATAACGTGTCCGCCATTATCAATCCTGCCGCGCCCCGGGTACTCGAACTGCCCGACTCGTTCGATGCGATCAACGATTACTTCTACGATCAGGGCTGGACCGACGGCCTACCGATCGTGCCACCGACACCGGAGCGCGTGGAAAGAATGCTGGCGGGCATGGCATGGCGCGACCCCGAAGAATTAATCGCAGTCATTCCGCCGGCGATGGGCCGCGCCACGCTCGCAAAGATTGCGACCAACTGCGTGATGGCCGGATGCCGACCGGAATACCTGCCGGTAGTCGTGGCCGCCATTCAGGCAGTGAGCGAACCGGAATACGGGCTCGCGCATCGTCAGACGACCACCCATGCGGGTGCGCCGCTCATTCTCGTCAATGGTCCTCTCGTCAAGGAACTCAAGATCAATTACGGCACAGGTTGCTTCGGTCCGGGCTGGCGCGCCAACGCGACTATCGGGCGCGGGCTCCGGTTGAACCTGGTCAACCTGGGGGGTGCGATTCCCGGCGAAGTGGATTTCTGCCAGCACGCGCATCCGGGCAAATACACGTATTGCATCGGCGAGTACGAAGAGGCTAACCCATGGCAGCCGTTGCATGTCGAGCGCGGCTATACCGAAGATCAAAGCGTCGTGACGGTGGTCAATTGCGAAGCGCCGCACAGCATGACCGAAAACGTGCAAACCGATCCGGATGAAATTATGCGCACGTTCGCATCGACCATGGCGACGCTGGGGAGCAACAATATTTACTCGCAGGGCACGCCCGTGCTCGTGCTATGTCCGGAACATGCCAATTACATCAAGGCCGCCGGTTGGACCAAGCGCGATATCAAGAACGATTTGTTCGAACGCGCCCGCCAGCCCTGGGGACTCGTCAGGAATCGCGGCAAATCCAAAGGTCCGAAGATTCCTGATTGTGTCGATCAGAATGACGACGATTCGATGGTGCCGGTCGTGTGTGAAGCCGACGATCTGATCTTGCTGGTGGCGGGCGGTGCCGGCGGCAAATCGATGTGGTGCCCGACCGCCGGGGGCCAGAGCCTCGCTGTCAGCAAGGCGATAGAGACGGCAGCGCAATAGTCTGCCGCCGGTTTCCGCGGCCGTTCACTGCATTCTGAAACGGCAGACGTCGCCTAGTGATTGTCGCGTGGCACGAAAGGCCCGCTCCTGCCGATGAGAAAATCGAAGTCCGCGCCCTCGTCCGCCTGCAGCACATGATCGAAGTAGAGTCGCCAGTAGCCGCGCGCCAGCGGCGGCGCCGGTTTTTTCCACAACCGGCGCCGGCGCGCGAGTTCTTTCGCCGGCACGAGCAGGTGCAAGCGGCGACGCGCGACATCGAGTTCGATGACGTCGTTCGTTTCGACGAGCGCCAGCACGCCGCCCGCGGCGGACTCGGGCACAACATGCAATACGACCGTGCCGTACGCGGTCCCGCTCATGCGGGCATCCGAGATGCGAACCATGTCCGTTACGCCAAGCTTCAGCAACTTAGGCGGCAGCGGCATGTTGCCCACCTCCGCCATGCCCGGATAGCCCTGCGGTCCGCAATTTTTAAGCACCATCACCGACCGCGCGTCGATTTTCAATTGCGGATCGTCGATGCGCCGGTGAAAGTCCTCGATGTTTTCGAACACCACCGCGCGGCCGCGGTGCCGCATGAGACGCGGTGTCGCGGCGGAGGGTTTGATGAGCGCGCCGCCCGGGCACAGGTTACCGCGCAACACCGCGATGCCCGCATTTTTCTTGAATGGCCTTTTGAACGGGAAAATGACATCGCGGTTCCAGCATGGCGCGTCTTGGTTGTTCTCCCAGATGGTCTTGCCGTTCACCGTCAGCGCATCCTTGTTGAGCAGCCGGTTTTCTCCAAGCTCGCGGATGACCGCGGGCAATCCGCCCGCATAATAAAAGTCTTCCATCAGGTATTTGCCCGACGGCATGAGATTCACGAGGCAGTGCACGTCGCGCCCGAGGCGGTCCCAGTCCGCGAGCTTTAAGTCGACACCGATGCGGCGCGCGATGGCGATCAGATGGATCACCGCATTGGTCGAGCCGCCGATCGCTGCGTTCACGCGGATCGCATTCACAAATGCCTTGCGCGTGAGTATCTGCGACAGCGTCACATTGTTTTTTGCGAGTTCGACGATGCGGCGCCCCGCCGCCCGGGCGAGCACATAGCGGCGCGCATCAACCGCGGGGATCGCCGCATTGCCCGGCATGCCCACGCCCAGCGCTTCGACCATCGACGCCATCGTCGATGCGGTGCCCATCGTCATGCAATGCCCGTGCGAACGGTGCATGCAGGATTCCGCCTCGTGAAACTCGTCGAGGGTTATCTTGCCCGCGCGCAATTCTTCCGACATCGACCACACATTGGTGCCGGAACCGATGTCCGTGCCACGGTATTTGCCGGAAAGCATGGGTCCGCCGGAGACAGCGATAGCCGGTATATCGACACTGGCCGCGCCCATCAGGAGCGCCGGCGTCGTCTTGTCGCAACCGACGAGCAGCACCACGCCGTCGAGCGGATTGCCGCGGATCGACTCTTCGACATCCATGCTGGCGAGGTTGCGATAAAGCATCGCCGTCGGGCGCAGCAGCGTCTCGCCCAGCGACATGACCGGAAACTCGAGCGGAAAACCGCCGGCTTCCAGCACGCCGGCCCTGACGTGCTCGGCGATGGTACGAAAATGGGTGTTGCACGGCGTGAGTTCCGACCATGTATTGCAGATGCCGATCACCGGCCGGCCGTCGAACTGGTCCTGGGGCACACCGCGATTTTTGACCCAGCTGCGGTAAATGAAACCATAAATGTCGTGCCGTCCGAACCATTCGGTGCTGCGCAGCTTGCGGTTTTTTTTGGCCATGCCCGATCGCTTTGTGAAAGAGTGCGGTGCGGCGCAGGCTTTTCCTGCAGCGCGTCGTTGGTTTAGTACGTCGCGCGCCCGCCCGAAATATCGAAGACGGCACCGGTTGAGAACGAACACTCGGTCGACGCGAGCCAGCAAACCAGCGCAGCGATTTCGTCGACCGCGACAAAACGGTTCATCGGAATTTTCGAAAGCATGTAGTTGATGTGCTCTTCCGTCATCTGGTCGAAGATCGCAGTCCTCGCCGCGGCCGGGGTCACGCAGTTGACGAGTACGCCGGTCGCCGCGAGTTCCTTGCCGAGCGATTTCGTCAGCGCAATCACGCCCGCCTTCGATGCGCTGTAGGCGACGGCGTTCGGGTTCCCTTCCTTGCCGGCGATCGAAGCGATATTCACGATGCGCCCGTATTTGCGCTTCATCATGTGCGGCACGACGTTGCGGCAACACAGGAACTGACTCGTGAGATTGACGCGAAGCACCCGCTCCCACTCCTGAATCGGGTACTCGACGACGGGCGCATTGATGCCGGCAATCCCCGCATTGTTGACGAGAATATCGATCTGGCCGAGCGAGCTAAGCGTTGCGCTGGTTGCGCGCTCGACCGCCCCGGGATCGGTGACGTCGATCGCATCACCGCTCGCGCGCGGGCCCAACGCGCCAACCGCATCCGCCAGCATTTTCCCATCGATGTCCCAGATGCGCACATGCGCCCCCGCCGCAAGCAACCGTTTGGCAATCGCGTGGCCGATGCCTTGCGCGCCGCCGGTGACGACCGCGGTGCGGCCGCTGAAATCCTGCACGTTCATTCCTTGATTCCTCCGGTCATGCCGGCGACGTAGTGCTCGACGAAAAACGAATACAGCACCGCTACCGGCAATGAACCCAACAGTGCGCCGGCCATTAACGCGCCCCAGTGATAGACGTCACCCTCGACTAATTCGGTGATGACCCCGACCGGCACAGTCTTCTCTTCCGAAGACGAGATAAAGGTCAAGGCATAAATGAATTCGTTCCACGACAGCGTGAACGCGAAGATCCCGGCCGAAATCAGCCCGGGCACCGCAAGCGGCAGAATGATTTTGGTGAGAATCTGCCAGCGCGTCGCGCCGTCGATCAGCGCGCACTCCTCGAGTTCGTAGGGAATGGAGCGGAAATAGCCCATCAGCAGCCACGTGCAGAATGGAATCAGGAATGTCGGGTAGGTGAGCATCAACGCAAAGCGCGTATCGAAAATTCCTAACTGAACGACGATGGCGGCAAGCGGAATGAACAGGATCGAAGGCGGCACGAGGTAGGCGAGAAAAATCGCCATGCCGACGCCTTTCGCGCCGCGAAAGCGCAGGCGTTCAATCGCGTAGGCCGCCAGCACGCTGGCAACCAGCGAAACAAAGGTGGCGACGACCGACACGAGTATCGTGTTCCACATCCAGTCCGGGTACGAGGTATGAAACAGCAGCTTCTCGAAATGCGCAAAGGTCGGATGCTGGATCCAGAATGGATTGGCGTCGCGGCTCAGCAATTCGGCATCCGGTTTGAACGACGTCATTGCCATCCAGTAAAACGGAAACAACAGGACGAACAGGAAGCAGGCCAGCGGCAGGTACAGCGTTATCCAGCGCCTGGGCAACGATTCCAGATAATCCATGCCGCGCGTGTCTGAAGTGCGCTCGCTCATGTTATTTATCTCCGCCGCCCTGCTGCCATGCACGGCGTTGCAGGCCAAAATAGGAAAACAATATTGCCGCGAGCAGAAAAGGCACCATTGCAATCGCGAGCGCTGCGCCCTCACCGAGGTTGCCGCCCGGTATCGCGCGCTGGAACGACAGTGTCGCCATCAGGTGCGTCGCGTTGAGCGGCCCGCCGCGCGTCAAGACGTAGATCAACTGGAAATCCGTGAAGGTGAACAGCACACTGAAGGTCATGACCACCGCGATAATGGGGGTCAGCATCGGCAGCGTCACATAGCGAAACTTTTGCCATTCAGTCGCGCCATCGAGGGCGGCCGCTTCGTAGAGGGACGGCGCTATCGTCTGCAGGCCGGCCAGCAGGCAGATCGCCACGAACGGGACGCCTCGCCAGACGTTGGCGATGATCACCGACATGCGTGCCATCCATGGGTTGCCGAGGAAGTCGATATAGCGGTCGATGAGCCCCATGCGCGTGAACGCCCAGGATACGACGGAAAACTGCGCGTCGTAGATCCACCAGAAAGCAATTGCCGACAGTGCCGTCGGCACGATGAACGGCAACAGCACGACCGCGCGCAAAAACGCCTTGCATGGCAGGCTGCGGTTCAGAAGCAGCGCGAGCCACAGCCCGAGCAGGAATTTAACGATGCTCGCGATGATGGTATAGAAGAGCGTGTTGAAGAGCGACAGTCGCGCGAGCGCATCGTCGAGCAGCGACCGGAAATTTTCTATGCCGACCCAATGGCCGGCACGCCCGATCCTCGCGTCGGTGAAACCGAGCCAGAAGCCGAGTCCCAGCGGATAAGTCAGAAACATCAGCAATAGCGCCGCGGCGGGCAGCATGAACAGCAGCCCGAGGACGTTGCGATTGTCGAGAAGTTTATGCATTCAGTTTGAAGCCGCCGGGACGAACCGCCGCGTTTTTTGCTGTCGGTTCCATCCCGGCGCCTTCGCGGAGCGCGTTCCCGGACCTATACCTTGTAATAGCGCTCTGCGCGTTTCTGCGCGTTTTCGGCCGCTTCCTTGGGCGTCTTCGAACCGCTCGCCGCTTCCGCCACCATGTTCACGATGATGAAATCGGCCATGCACTGGGCTGATGCGTAACCCATCTTTCCGCTATAACCATTCGGCAGCATGATCTTCATGCAGTCGCGATACGGCGTGTGCTTCGGGTCCTCCGTCCAGATCGGGTTTGACTCGTACGCCTTGAGCGGATGCGTGACATACCCAATCGCCGCTTTCTGCCACGGCTCGTACTGCTCCTTCTCCATCATGAACCGCAGGTATTCCTTGGCGGCGTTCGGATACTTCGTGTATTTGAAAATCATCTGGTTGAAAAAGAGATGCAGTTCCGTCGGCTTGCCGACCGGCCCGATCGGCAGGTTGGCGTGTCCTATGTCGGCCGCCATCGCCTTCACTTTCGGATCCTGCGACGTCTTCGCGGCGTAATAGACCGAGATGCCGTTCTCGGTAATGCTGATCTGGTCGTCGAGGAACGCCTTGTTGTTGTTCGGATCGAGCCACGACAGCGTGCCCGGCACGAACGTCTGGTACAGCTCTTTCGCGTATTCGAGCGCCTGGATGGTCTGCGGGCTATTGATGATGACGGTGTTTTTTTCGTCCACCATCTTGCCGCCGAACGACCACACGAGCCAATGCGTCCACGTGTTGCCGTCGCCCGTCGCATTGCCGAGCGTGAAGCCGACCGGATGTCCCTTGGCTTTCAACGCCTGACACAGCTTCAGAAATCCCGCGGTGTCTTTCGGAAAAGTCGAAAAGCCGGCCTCTTTCATATGGCTTTCACGGTAAACGAACGTGTTGCCCGCGCAACCGAGCGGCAAGCCGATCCAGCGCTTGCCATCAGGCTGCAGGTACTGTTTGCACACGTCGTACCAGCCGCCGTATTTCTTGCCGAGATAATCCGCGAGGTCGGTGACGTCGAGCAGCTTTTCCGGATAGAGATTGGCATCGTCGAACGTCGAGAGCACGATGTCGGGGCCCGAGCCCACGTTCGCGGCTACCGCGGCTTTCGGCCGCACGTCCTCCCAGCTTTCGTTGTCTACACGCACTTCGACGCCGGTCATTGCGCTGAACTTCTTGGTGTTCTGCATCCACATGTCTTCATCGCCCTGCACGAAACGCTTCCAGCGCAGGACGCGCAGCTTGGCGCCCTTTTCCGGTTTCCACGCACTGGCCGGCGCTTTCGGCTGAGCCGACGCGAGCAGCGGCATGCCGCCTGCGGCACCGGCGGCGAGTCCGGCGGTTGCTTTCAGGAAGTCGCGTCTTTTTATGTCACTCATCATTTCCTCCGTTGGGCTTGAAATTAAAAGGTTGTCATGCGAGTCGTGCGCCGCTTGCAGGATCGAACAAAAAGGTGAGCATCGGTTTCAAGCAGACCGCCGTGCCCGGCTGGAAATCGTGGCGCTCGCGCACGACGGCGGTCACGTCAACGCCTGCGAGCTTGCAAAAAATTTGCGTGTCTGCGCCGGTCGGTTCGACGACCACGACTTCGGCGGCAACGCCCGCCGGGTCCACCGCAAAATGTTCCGGCCGCACGCCGACGACGACGTCACGGCCTTCCGCATAATCCGCCCGCAGCGGCAACGGCAGATGGATGCCGCCGCCGACCGCAACCGCGAGCCCCGCGCCATTGCGCGCAAGACGGCCGCCGAGAAAATTCATCGCCGGCGAGCCGATGAATCCCGCGACAAACTGATTGGCGGGATCGTCGTAGAGCTGGAGCGGCGAGCCGATCTGCTCGACGCGACCCGCATTCATCACGACGATCTTGTCCGCCATCGTCATCGCCTCGATCTGATCGTGCGTAACGTAAACCGACGTAGTCTTGAGCCGCAAATGCAGCGCCTTGATTTCGGTACGCATTGCGACGCGCAACTTCGCATCGAGATTCGATAGCGGCTCGTCGAAGAGGAATACCTGCGGCTTGCGCACGATCGCGCGCCCCATTGCCACGCGCTGACGCTGGCCGCCCGAGAGCTGGCGCGGATAGCGGCCAAGGTAATCCATGAGCCCGAGAATTTGCGCCGCCTCGTTCACGCGCGTGCGCACGGCGTCAGCGGGCTCGCCCGCGAGCTTGAGGCTGAACGCCATATTGTCGTACACCGTCATGTGCGGGTACAGCGCGTAGTTCTGGAACACCATCGCGATGTCGCGCTCTTTGGGTGCGACGTCATTGACGATGCGCCCGCCGATCGCGAGCGTGCCGCCGGAGATTTCTTCGAGACCCGCAATCATGCGCAGCAGCGTCGACTTGCCGCAGCCCGACGGACCTACGAGCACGCAGAATTCGCCGTTCTCGACTGCGAGGTCGATGCCATGCACGACTTCCGTCGTGCCGAAGCTCTTGCGCATCCCGGCGAGTGTCAGCGCTGCCATCTTTTGTCTCCACCGTTCGCCGCCATCGAACAGCTCAGCTCTCGCGGGACTGAATCACCTCGCGCGGCCGGTGTCTTCTTGGGGAATGTGCTGGCGAACGAATGCAGGTTAGCCGCGCCCATCGGAGCGGTCAAGCGTCCCGCCGCGCCGGCGGATCAAGTGGACACCGGGCCCGCCGCTGAGTAAGCTTTATCCGCATATCTTTCGAGGCAGCACACCGTGTTCGAGCGATTTTCCGTCGATGCAGCGAACTTTCCCGGGCCTGTGCTGGTCACGGGCGCCGGCGGCTGCATCGGCAGTTGGGTGCTGGCGCTGCTTGTGCGTGCAGGCGTTTCTGCAGTCGCGCTCGATCTCACCGAAGACAAGCGACGGCCGCGCCTGCTGATGTCCGACCGCGAACTCGCGAAAATCCAGTGGCGCACCGGCGACATTGCCGACACGCCGGCGCTGATTGCCACGCTCAAATCAATTCGGCCCTGCGCGGTCATCCATCTTGCGGCGTTGCAGGTGCCCTTCTGCAAAGCGGATCCCGTCGCGGGCGCGCGAGTCAATGTCGTCGGCACGGTGAATATATTCGAAGCAGCGCGCGAGCTCGGCATCAGGCGACTCGCCTATGCGAGCTCAATCGCGGCACATGGCGCGATCGAAGAAGGTCTCGGCACCATGAGCACGCTGTACGGCGCGTACAAATACTGCGACGAGCAGATCGCCAAAGTGTATTCGGTGGATTGGGGCGTGCACAGCGTCGGCCTGCGGCCGGGCGTGGTTTACGGCGTCGGACGCGACCAGGGTCTCACTTCGAAGACGACGCTGGCCATACTCGCCGCCGCCGCCGGCAAACCTTACGAGGTCCCATTCCGCGGCGGCGTGTCGTGGCTGTACGGCGCGGAAGTTGCCAGCGGATTCCTGCAGGCCGTTGCGCGTGAGCGTGAAGGCGCGCCCGTCTTCGACATGAATGGGATTCATGCGCCGGTCGAACAGGGAATTGAAATCATCAACCAGCTGACAGGCGCCTCGATCACGTGCTCGGGACAGCCGCTCGCGTTTCCGATGCATCTTCCCGACGATCCGCTGCGCGCATACCTCGGCGATTACGGGACGACGCAACTCGCCGATGGCATCCGCATCACGTATGACGCGTTCAAGTCGCTGCTTGCACGCGGCCTGGTGAGCGCACCCGAGGCTGCGTAACCATGTTCGGCGTCAGCGACTACGGCGCTTTTGTCGCCGCGATCATTGTTTTCCTGATGCTGCCGGGCCCGGGGAATCTCGCGCTGATCACGTCGACCGGCAAAGGCGGCATCCGCGGTGGAATCGCCGCAACCTTCGGCGTGATTCTCGGCGACCAGGTGTTGCTATGGATGGCGGTTGCCGGCGTGGCAACCTTATTAAGCACCTATCCCGCCGCTTTCGGCGCTGTGCAATGGGTGGGCGCCGCTTACCTTGCGTGGCTGGGCGGGCGCATGCTGCTCGCACGGCGCGGGAGTGCTCCCATACTGCATATCCGGCCGCATCATTATCTGCGGCAGGCGTTCACGATCACCCTGCTCAATCCGAAGGCGATTGTTTTCTACATGGCGTTTTTCCCGCTGTTTGTCGATCCGTCCATTCATCCGGGCGTGGCCACCTTTGCTTTCATGGCAGTGACGATTGCGTTGCTCACCTTCGCGTACGGATTCACGGCGGTGATGCTGACACACTTCCTTGCCGCCCGGTTGCGCGCCAACCCGCTGGTCTCCCGTTTTTTCGAGAAACTGGCGGGCGTTTTCCTGATCGGATTTGGCGTGAAGCTGGCAGTGTCGCGATAACGCACACGCTGCATCGAGCGCATCACGCGCGCAGCGCGCCAGGCTAATACTTGAGTATCAGGCGCTGAATTTCGGCCGTGTCGCGCGTCTGCGCGAGCGCAAGCATCAGCAGGATGCGCACCTTTCTCGGCGGCAGACTGTCGGCCACCGCGAAACCGCGCTCGACGAATCCGCGTTTGGCCATTACGCGGCCATGGCCCGACTGGCTCGCCATCACGATGGCGACACCGCCCTTTTGCGCCGCGCTCAATGCATCGAGGAATGCGCGCGGCGCGCTGCCGCTGCCCAGACCCGCACCGACGATGCCGGCACACCCTGCGGCAGCCAGTGCATTCACGGCGACACCATCGACGCCCGAGTACGCGAACGCGATGTCGACGCGCGCCAGCGCATCGACGCGCCCGACGTCGAATTCGCTCGCCGCGGTATGTGCCCTTAGCGGGTTTCTGAGGAAGGCAACTTTGCCGTCGGAGTCCGCATAGCCGAGAAATCCCAGTTCGCCCGATTTGAATGTCTCGACGCGCGAAGTGCTCGTCTTGACGGCGTCGCGCGCCGCCTGGATCTGGCCGTTGAGCACCACGAGCGTGCCTTTGCCGGCCGCATCCGGACTCGCCGCCACACGGATCGCGTCGTAGAGATTGATATCGGCATCGGTGCCAAGACCGGTCGGCGGCCGCATGGCGCCGGTGATCACGACCGGCCTGGCTGAGCGTACCGTGAGATTCAGAAAGTATGCAGTCTCTTCAAGCGTCGAAGTGCCGTGGGTAACGACAACACCGGCGGCCGCTGGATCATCGCAAAAAATCTGGTTGATGCGACGCGCGAGAGCGATCCACTGCGACGGGAGCACATCGCCGCCATACACGTTGAGAAACTGCTCGCTGCGGATCTCCGCAACCTCCGCCGCTTCGGGTACGCGCGCCAGCATTTCATCGATGGTGAAATGCTTGTCCGCATAATTGTAATTGAGCAGATCGAGGCGCGAATCACCGACGCACGAAATGCTGCCGCCGGTGCCGACCACGTATACGCGTGGCTTGGTCATTGGTTTAAACTGGTATTAACCGCGCTCATCGGCCCTTTCATACGCCCTATTCAATCCGCACCTTCGCCATACGCACGATTTTCGCCCACTTCGCGATTTCAGTCTTGATGTAGGCAGTGAACTCAACGGGTGTTCCGCCGGCGGGTTGGGCGCCTTCGTGTGAGAGCCTTTCCTTGAAATCCGGTTGCGCGAGCATTTTCCTCACGGCGCTATTGACCTCACCCACCAGCGCAGGCGGAATTTTCGCCGGCGCCAGCATGCCATACCAGGTGTCAGCTTCGAAACCGGCATAACCCGACTCTGCGATGGTAGGCAGTTCCGGTGCGAGCGGCGAGCGCTTGAGCCCCGTCGTTGCAAGCGCAATGAGGCGGCCTGCTTTCATCTGGGGCAGCGCGACCGGCGTCGTTGCCATCATCAATTGCGTTTCGTTCGCGAGCAATGACGTCAGTGCCGGCCCGGCGCCCCGATACGGCACATGGGTAATATCGATGCCTGCGGCGTAACGAAACATTTCCATCGACAGATGCGAAACGCCGCCGTTGCCCGACGACGGATAGTTGAGCTTGCCGGGACGCGCTTTGGAGTGTTGCACGAGCTCGGAAACGGTCTTCGCACCGACGAGCGGATTCACGACAAGAACGTTCGGCGCCGTTGCGGCAAGTACGATAGGCGCGAAATCGGCCACCGGATCGAACGGCAGCTTGCTGTAAATGCTCGGGTTGATCGAGTGGCTCATAGACACGAAGCCGAGAGTGTAGCCGTCCGGCACGGAGCGGGCGAGAATGTCAGTGCCGACCATCGATGCCGCGCCCGGGCGGTTGTCGACGACGACAGATTGGCCCCATTGTTCCGTCAATTTCAAAGCGATCGCGCGGGCGACGACATCCGTGCCGCCTCCCGGCGGAAACGGCACGACCAAGCGCACCGGCTTATCGGGATAGGCGGCGTGCAGCTCACCGACACATGTCAGCACGACGGCGAGCATGATCGGACGCAGACCGCCGAAATTATTTTGCATCGAGCTTCGCTTCGTGAATCACCTTGCCCCAGCGAGCGTAATCTGCCGCGACGAATTGAGAGAACCGCTCCGGCGGCCCACCGCCCACTTCGGCGCCTTCGGTGGCGAGCCGTTCGCGCACGTCGGCTTGCGCGAGCACGCCGCCCATCGCGTGATTGAGCTTGACGACAATCGCACGCGGCGTTCCCGCCGGCGCAAGAAATCCGTTCCATTGGACGACTTCATAGCCTGGCATCCCAGCCTCGATCGCAGTCGGCACATCGGGCACGGCGGGCGACCGCTTGGCGCCTGTAACAGCAAGCGCGCGAATTTTTTCGCTCCGCACATGCGGCAGCGCCGACAATATGTTGTTGAACGTCAGCTGCACCTGGCCGCCGAGCAAATCGATCAATGCCGGGCCGCCGCCTTTATAGGGAACCGCCACGATTTGCGCGCCGGTCAACAGCTTGAAAAGCTCGCCGGCCAGATGGCTGATGGTGCCGTTGCCGGACGTCCCGTAGTTGAGCGCACCGGGCTTTGACTTTGCGAGCGCAATCAAATCGCGGACCGATTTCGCCGGTACCGACGGATGCACGACGATGATCAGCGGTATCGTCGTGGCCAGCACGATCGGCGCGAGATCGCGCAGCGGGTCGTACGGGACCTTGGACATGTGCGGATTGATAACCATCGCGCTGGCGGTACCGATCAGCAGCGTGTAGCCGTCGGGCACCGCCTTGGCTGCGATGTCGGTGCCCATGCTGCCGCCGGCGCCGCCTCGATTGTCGACAACGATTGGATGCGGCCACGTCTCGCTGAGTTTCTGGGCGACGAGACGCGCCACCAGGCCCGAGCCGCCGCCGGGCGGAAACGGATCGACCAGGCGCACCGGCTTCGTCGGATATGAACTCGCATCCTGCGCATAGGCGACGGCCGTACTCACATCTAATGCGACCGCCGCCGCCAGAGCGAAGAACGCACGCGCTTGCATCAGTTGGCGGAAATGCCTGCGTCCTTGATCACCTTCGCCCACTTGTCGAACTCGGATTTCATATACGCGCCGAATTCTGCCGGCGTGCTCGTCTTGACCTCGAGCCCCTGCAACAATAACAGTTGCTTCACGTCCGGCATCACGAGCGCGCGATTGATCTCGGCATTGAGGTAATCGATGATGGGGCGCGGCGTTCCCATGGTCGTCACGAAGCCATACCAGTTGTCCGCTTCGTAGCCGGGCAGGCCCGATTCCGCAATCGTGGGCAGGTCGGGCAGCACGGTTGAACGTTTGAGCGTCGTAACTGCGAGTGCGCGCACCTTGCCGGCTTTGACTTGCGGTACCGCCGTGGGCGCGGACGAGAACACGAGTTGCACCTGTCCCGCAATCAAGTCGATCATCGCCGGCGCGCCGCCTTTGTACGGCACATGCACCATGTCCGTCTTTGTCATCGACTTGAACAATTCCGCGGCCAGATGGCCCGCATTGCCGGCGCCCGACGAACCATATGTGAGTTTTCCGGGCTGCGAGCGCGCAAGCGCGATCAGTTCCTGCACGCTTTTGGCGGGCACCGAAGGATTGACCACCAGCACGTTGCTCTGCGAGGTTCCCCAGCCGATGGGCGCAAGATCTTTCAGCGGATGGTAGCTCAGCCCTTTGTAGAGATTCGTGTTCACCGCGAGGCCGCCCAGTGAGCCAACCATGATGGTGTGACCATCGGCCGGCGCGTGCGCGGTAATCTCAGATGCGAGACTGCCCGCGGCGCCCGCCCGGTTGTCGACGACGACCTGGTAGCCGAATACCGCCGCGAGTTTCGGCGAAATTGCCCGCGCGACGATGTCAAGTCCGCCGCCCGCCGAATTGGCCGCAATGAAACGCACGGGCTTGTTCGGATAATTGGCGGGGGCTGCTGCCGTCGCGCCCGTCGCTGCCGCCAGCATCAATATCGCAGCCACGCTGCCTGGAATTTTGTTCGGACCGCTCATTCCTGCTCCTCGTTCATGTTGCGCCCTCGTCAGGCGTTTTCGTTATCGACTGCGCTTTCGTTATCGACTGCTACTCCACTTTGATGCCGGCTTCTTTGACGACTTTGCTCCACTTCGCGATTTCCGATTTCACGAAATCGCCCCATTCTTTCGGCGTGGAAGTTTGAATTTCAACACCGGCGACGGCGAGCTTCTCGATGACGTCAGGCAGTTTGAGTATGCGAACCACTTCCGCGTTCAGCTTGTTGACGATTGCGGGCGGTGTCTTCGCAGTCGTAAAGAGACCCTGCCAGTCGAGCACTGAGAAGCCGGGTATACCCGCTTCCGAGATCGTCGGTATTTGCGGTTCAGCCGGCGAGCGCTTCGGCGCGGTAACGGCGAGCGCGCGCAGTTTCCCGCCGCGCACGAACGGGATCGATGAGGGCATGCTCGCGAAGCTGCCGGAAATCTGGCCGCCCACCAGATCGGCCATTGCCGGACCGCCGCCTTTATACGGCACGTGCACGACGTTCACTTTCGCGAGTATCTTGAAGAGCTCAACCGCCATATGGGGTGCACCACCGGTGCCGCTCGAGCCGAACGTAAGTTTGCCCGGCTGCGCCTTCGCCAGCGCGATCAATTCCTTCACGTTCGTCGCCGCAACGCCGGGATGCACGACCAGCAAATTCGTCACGTTCCCCGTATAAGTGATCGGCGCGAAATCGTTGACGATGTCATAGGGCATCTTATAAAGGCTGGCATTGATGGCCATCGGCCCGATGCTCGAGATGAGCAGGCTATAGCCGTCGGGATTTGCTTTGGCGACGAGATCCGCACCGATCATGCCGTTGGCGCCGGGACGATTGTCCACGACCACCTGCTGGCTCCACGTTTCGGCAAGTTTCTGGCCGACCACGCGTGCGACGAGATCGGTGCTGCCGCCCGGCGCGAAGCCGAGTATCAGGCGGATGGGCCGCGTTGGATAGTCGTCTGCGCCGGCTGCATTCATCACGCCCATGAGCGCGCACATCAACATCAGCATACGGGGAGGCTTCATGCCGTCAATCCTCGTTCAGGTAAAATCGCCAGCGCGCGCCGCCCACGTGAATATACGTACGGCGGTCGTTGCCGCAAAAATTGCATCGCGATTATAACCGCTGCCGCCGTGACGGCGGACCAAGGACCTTCAATCATGCAGGCATGGCGAAATCCATACATCGTTTCATTCGCGCAGGCAGTCGCCGCTTTCAAAACCGGCAAACAGACGCCGCGCGATTTTCTCGAACAGTGCATCGAAAACGTAAACCAGTTCGAATCGCGCGTAAAAGCGTTCGTCACGCTCGACCGCAAGGCGGCGCGCAAAGCGGCGGACGAATCGACGAAACGCTACAAGGCCGGTATGCCGCTGTCCATGGTCGACGGCTGCCCGGTCGGCATCAAGGACATCATGGCGACCAGGGACATGCCGACCCAGATGAACTCACCCGCCTTCAAAGGCTGGCAGTCAGGCCAGGACGCCGCTTGCGTGCAGGCCCTGCGCCAGGGAGGTGCAATCATATTCGGCAAAACGGTCACGACCGAATTTGCGATCGGTTTTTCCGGTCCGACCACGAATCCATTCGACCCTAAACGCACGCCTGGCGGTTCGTCGAGCGGTACGGCGGCGGGCGTCGGTGCGGGCATGATGCCGGTGGGTCTCGGCACCCAGACGCAGGGTTCGACGCTGCGCCCCGCTTCCTATTGCGGCGCGGTCGGTTTCAAGCCGACGATAGGCGCGCTCAATCTCGCGGGCGTGCATCCGCTTTCGGCAACCAGCGATCACCTCGGCATCATCGGCGCCACGCTCGAGGATGTCTGGCGGGTGGCTTCGCAAATTTCGCTGGGCGTGGGCAGTCCCGGCTATGGTTTTCTGAACGGCGCGGGCGCCACCCTGCCCGTCGCGGTGCAACCGAAGAAACTGATCCGCCTCTATACGCGCGGCTGGAGTGAAATCAATTCAGACATCGAAAAACAATTCGATGGCGTAATGGCGGCACTAAGCGCGGCCGGCGTCGAAATTGTCAGCAAGGACACGGACCCGCGCATTGCCGCATTCGAAGCTGCCATCGAGCGCGACGTCGACACCGCGCTCGACATCGTTGCCTATGAAATGAAATGGCCGTTCCAGGAATACATCGCCCGCTACGGCAAGTTGATCGGCACCCGGATACACGGGTTGATCGACCGCGCGGCCAAAATGTCGCCCGCGGATTACCTGGCGGTCCTGGAAAAACGGCAGTCGATACGCGCGCACTGCCGCAAGCTCGCCGCGGAAGTGGGCGCGGATGCTTATGTGACGCTTGCCTCTTCGGGACCGGCCATCGAGGGTCATGAATTCAGCGGCAGCCGCACCTTCATCGTGCCCGGATCGTGGCTCGGCTTTCCTGCATTTTCGTTGCCCGTCATGCAGGCAGCCGGCTTGCCGTTTGGATTGCAATTGCTGGGCCTCGATCATCGCGATGGCAATTTGTGCGCCACGGCTCACTGGGTCACGCAGACACTCGCCGTCAAATAACCGCGGCAGTCATCCAGCCGAAGCAGCCGTTCGCACCGGTGCCACCAGTTGCGCGCAGGCGCTGTCCCGCCGCTTATCCAATAACGGTTTGAACAGAGACGCAACGGTTGCCGGCGATGCAGCCCTGCCGTTTTGACGCAGGGGCACGCGGTCTTCGATCTTGACGTCCGCATCCCTTAAGCCGCCGCGAACAAGAATCGACGAATTGAGCGTAAAGATGCCGGGCTTTTTCGGCTTCGGCGTCAGCAGCAACTCGAAGCTTTGGGTGCGCAGATCGATCGTGCCGGCGCCGTCGGTATGAGTTTGTTCGGTTTCCAGCAGCAGCGCTTGTGACTTGCCAATCCCGTCGCGGAAATCGAACGCCGCCGCGCCGCAATGCAAAGGAATCGGATGATCGCCGCGGATGCGCAGGCCAAAGGCCTTGCCGAGATTCAGTGCTAGCTTCGCGTCGACGAGGTTGGAAATGTTGCCGCCATCGACAAGCGCCGCAAGGGTGCCGGTGGCGCTGCCTGCGATTGCCGCCAATGACTTGCCGCGCCCGCTCGCTCGCAACTGCGCGCGCATCCCGCCTTCACTCGGCGCCTCCGAACGTTGCGGCGATATCACACGCTCAAGGCGCAGGTTGCGGCCGTCGAGACTGGCACTTGCCACCGGCGGCTGCTCATTCGCGTTGAACTCGAGCGAACCGACGAGATGACCGCCGGCGGCCCCCACATCGAGCGGGCTGACCTGCAGCGCACCGTCGACCAGACTGGCAGTGAGTTGCAGGCTGTCCACGGGCAGTTTGGCGACCTGCAATCGTTTGACGTCGAGCTTGATATGAGCGTCAAATTTACGCATGGGCTCGACGTTTAACGCGCGATCCGAAAAAATTCGCCCGTCGCGCTTGTCATCATCACTCACGCGTTTTGATCCGCCCTCGAATGTTTGGTAATTCATACCGGCGAGAAATACGAGATCCAGAAGGTTCGCGGAATTACTGTGCAGCGTGGCGCTGGTGACGGGGCGCGCCGGTTTTCGATCGTAGCTGGCCTCGCCTGCAATGTCGGCGCCGCCAACCTTGCCTTTGAGTTGGGTGAACTGGTATTTGCCATCGTCCTGCCAGACCTTCGCTTCCAGTGCGTACGGCCGGGATGGCGGCGGTTTGAATTTTAAAAACGGATACAGATGCGCCAATGAATCGCCGGCGATGCGCATCTGTGCATCGACCGGTCCCAGATCGAAAATATCGGCAAGCCGGCCATCGATGTCGAGCCGCGTCTTGCCCGCGCTCAAATGTCCGCGCAGCGGAAACCATTCGCGCGATTCACGGAAGCTCATAAAATTTCCAATGAGCGCTGAGCCGTTGAAACGCACGCCTTGGAATGTGCCGTTCACGCTCAGATTATTAACCAGCACTTCGTCCACGGGGGAGGCGCTGGCGTTGACGTCGACCGGTGTCGTCTGAGCGACGATCTCAAAATCGATGCCTTCATTGATAAAGTGAATCTTCGATCGCTGCGCATCGAGCGTCAGCACCCGCACAGATCCGGGGCCGCGATCATCGGGCTCCGTCAGCCGCCAATTGCGGCGGCCATCGGCTTTTCGTTCCATGTTGATATCGGCGTCGGCGAGCAACATCCGCGTAACAACCGTGCGCTCACCCCAGAAGCTGGTTATTTGAAACGTAAAAGCAACTTCGCCGGCAACCGCCATCGGCTGGCGGGAGGCCCATGGCGCATTCTCGATATTGACGCCGCGCAGACGGAGTGTGGGAACAAATGGCCAGCCGATCGACACGTGCATCTCGTCGATGCGGACATGGCGGCCGGATTTTTTTTCCAGATAATTGACCAGAGGCCCGCGCAGCCAGTTCGAATCGAAAAGCAGGACGCCCGCTGCCAGCACCAGAATGATCCCGAGCAGTACGGCATGCCGGCGAACAAAAGCGGGGGCTCGGGTGTGAACGTCCATTCTCCGCCGAGCCTATAGGCTCTGCCCGCGCAACGCCCTAAGCCTATGTCCGATATTGGCGTAGGACTTGGCGTTAAACTGACGACGATGCGCTATTGCGGCTGTAGCCGGGCATAGTACGCGAAGATGCACAACACTGCCCCACCCAGGAGCAAAACCGCGGCAATGCCGCGCGTGAGCCAATCGATCGCCGTAACGTTTACGATGGGCCGGTCGAGCACCATCTGCGACCGCGCCGGATCCTGGGGATCGAAGCGCACGGCGACGGGTCGGTAAGCAACGCTCCAAGTGCGCGCCGGATTGAGCGGTCCCAGGTCCTGCAGGCTGAATTCGGACGCCTCCGCAGCAAACGGCACGATAAGCGCCCTCACGTCAGCAGCGGATTTACTCGAGTAGCCGCCCGCAATCTCGCCCCCGTCATAATCGCGGCCCGCCACCGTCAGGACGTAGCGCGCGGTCATCCGGTAAACCGCGCTGGCATCCTCCGCATCCCAGCGGATGCCCACTTCATATAACCGGGCCTCTGCGCGCGGCCAATCTTTGCGTTCATCGTTCCCCAGCGCAGCTACATGGGTAAGCCAGATCATGGCTGCTCCCATGCTTATACAGAGCAGCCCAAGGGCGGCACGGAGCCACAAACCTTTTAAACTACTGTGCCCTTGCATGAGTTCCTGCGTCTTCCCGCGTGCGCTAATCAGCACGAATCCCTGCTTTCCTGACGACTTCGGTCCACTTCACGATCTCTGCGGCGAAGAAAGCACCGAATTCCTGCGGTGAGCTGCTCGCAGGATCGGCGCCTTCCGTCTGCATGCGGCTTATCACGTCCGGCTGCTTGAGCGCCTTGTTGATCTCGAGGTTCAGCCGCTCGATAACCGCCGCGGGCGTGCCGGCCGGTGCAAGGAGGCCATACCATTGGCTCATTTCATAATTGCGGACGCCTGCTTCAGCAACGGTTGGGATGTCCGGCGCCGCCGGCGAACGTGACGCAGTCGTTACGGCGACGGCACGCAACCTTCCGCTTTTAACGTGCGGAAACACGGAGGGCAGCGTGCAGAAGCACAGCGGCACCTGACCGCCGATCAAATCGGTAATCGTCGCGCCGGTGCCTTTATAAGGCACATGCACCATATCCACCTGCGTGAGCGAGCGGAACAGCTCCGTTGCCAGATGTGCCGAACCGCCGATCCCGCCCGACGCATACGTCAGCCTGCCCGGTCCCGACTTTGCGAGAGCGATGAGTTGCGGGATTGTCTTCACCGGCAGCGACGGATGGACCACGACGAGCAGCGGTGTTTGGGCGAGCTTGCCGACGGGCGCAAACGCGCTCGCCATGTCGAACGGGAGCTTCGCATACATGGCGGGTGCGAACGCATAATTGCCGGGTGCTACGAGCAGCGCATAACCGTCTGGCGGCGCCTTGGCTGTGAACTCGGCAGCGATCATGCCGTTTGCACCGGGCCGGTTGTCGGCAACGACCTGTTGGCCCAAAGCATCCGCGAGACGCGGAGTCAGCGAGCGCGCGACAATGTCTGCGCCGCCACCGGCCGCGAAACCGATCAGGAGGCGCACGGGTTTGGCCGGATAGTTTTGCGCCAACGCCGCCGTCGCAATGCACAACACGACAATGCCAGTGACGGCTGCTATCCATGCGCGGCTGCAGCGGGGCGTCATAGTTCTCCCATGACTGTATGCTTCACTTTCCCGCCTTCACGGTGCGCCGCATCAACTTCGGTCCTTACCTCTTCCAGGAACTGCATTTGCTCACGCCTCGAGCGCAACTGGAAAATCCGCTTGCTTTGCGCCGCGGCGCTCACATACGCGCGATACCTTGGCGTCAGATCGCGATGGCAAGGCCACAGCACGCGATAACTGCTGAGCGAGCTGGCAATTACCGGACTGCCCTCGGGCCAGCCCTGCGGCGGGGTAAACAGACCTTCGACGAGCCGCTTCGTAACGCCGATGGCATGCACGGCCAGAGGCAGATCAACGTGAACCAAAGTATCGGCCGCGTCCATCGTTTGCCAAACCGATTTTCCCCCATACCCATCGATGATCCATTCTTCGCCGCCGATGATTGCCGCATGTGCTCGCAAGAATTCCCCTGGAGGAACGGCGACACCGCCCGGCCGGAACTCGAGCATATCGACTACGTGCAGCGGCAATCCGGTGATCGCCGCCAACCCGCGGGCCAGGGTCGACTTGCCGCCGCCGGCATTGCCGAATATGGCGACCCGCTTCATCACCGCCTGATGCCGTCAGTTGATCGGCGCATTGCCTGCGGACGGCGCGCTCGCATTTACCGGTAGATCGGGCCTGCGTCCGAGGAGAAAGTAAAGCGCAGGCAGCAGGTAAAACAGCAGCCAATGCCCGGAGAAGCCGCGCAGTTCATAAGCTTTCTTGACGTGATACTCGTCTTCACTCAAGTGCCGGATCAACCTGCCATGACTGTGCAAAATAAACTCGCCATTTTTGATGTCCGGCACGCCGCCTTCGGAAAGGTAAAAAAACACGGCGAAGTTAAGAATCGCGTACACGAAAACAGCGATTACCGCGACGCTGGCCCATCGCGGAAAGCCCGCGAGCAGATTTTTAGTTGTCGCGCCGGCGCCCAGCGACTTTCTCGCGGACCAGATGAACGGAAAGAACACGACGAAAATGCCGATATGCAGAGACCACACATAAGGGAACAGCGCCATCAGGTCGATGTGGGTGAATGTCAGCGCGTGCACTATCAGTGCGGCGAGGAAGCCAAACGCTGCAACCAGTCCCAGGATGAGGTTCATTTTGCGAATCGATGTGCGCGCTAAGGTAGCGCCAAAAGCGTCGCGTGCGGCACCTTGTTATGCGCGGTCATCGGCCGTAAAAATTCAGTCGCGAGCATAACCCTCCGTTCATTTTGCGCAGAACCCTCTTGAGGCACGTCCTTTGCGGGTTCCAACAAGCTCATCCATGGTGCATGACATCCGGCAGTGCAAAGATTACCGCAAATGCGTCGCCGCACGGCGACAATTAAATTTTGCTGTCGTCCCCCAACGACAGGATTCACGATTTTTCCTTAGCGTATGCGAAAAATTCACTTCCCGTAGTGATCAAGCAGTGCAATCCTCCTGGCATGAACACAAGAGGATCGATTATGGATCAGCCGTCCAATCAACTTACCCATGAGCTCGCGCGCGATGCCGCATTGCGGCTCGCACGGGATTTGTCGCTGCCAGGCGCATTCGAAGTGTGGCGGGCAATGCAAATGCTCGATGCCGGCGCGCCAACCGATTCGGTGTCCGGGAGCGTGCTCAAGCTCGCGGAGATGTTTCACAGCTACCCGGAAGTTTGCGATTACATGTCGCAAACCACGGAAGGCGGCATGTTTCGGACCGACGACCACCAAGGCGCATCATTGATCTCGCATGGCGACATCAATCAGGCATAAATAACCGGTATTCTTTTTCATCGTCGCCAATGCCGGACCGCTATGATCTTCAGCGTTTCGTCGACGCTCAGGCGCCCATCTACGAGCGCGTACGGTCCGAGCTCAGGGCTGGACGGAAACGCAGCCACTGGATGTCGTTCATCTTTCCGCAGATCGAAGGCTTGGGCTACAGCATCACCGCCCGGAAGTACGCGATTTCAGACATCGCAGAAGCCCAGGCGTATCTCCAGCATCCCGTGCTCGGACCGCGGCTCAGAGAATGCACTGAGCTCGTGACTGCTGTTCAAGGCAGGTCGATCGACGAAATCCTCGGCAGTCCGGACGACATGAAATTCAAATCCTCGATGACGTTGTTTGCGCATGCGACGGAAGAAAACCAGGTGTTCAAGGATGCGCTCGAAAAATATTACGGCGGAGAGGAAGACCCGTTGACCGTGGCGAAGCTAAGCAGCGGCTAACTTCCGCTCTATATCTGGACGCCATACTGGCTTCTGAAAGTCCCTGCGCGCTTGAAACCATGTCCAATGCGCCGTAGCGGCAAGGACGAACCGGTACATCTCACGGAGAGTCTCAGGCTTTACCGTCCGCCAGCTTTTCGATTCGCACGCGCGATAACTCGGCTGCAGGGATGAGGCCTTCGGCCGCCGCATGTGTCGCGGCGAACTCACTGTCCTCGGCCAGCACCAGCTGACATCGAGTGGACGCGACTTGCGCGGCAAGGTTCTTGATCGCCTTTAGCCGCGCGGGGGAGCGGTCGATCGAGCGGATGTATATGACGCGGATACGCTCAGGAAAGCGGCTCAGGATGTCAGCGTAGATTTCCGGATCCTGTTCACCGCTGTCGCCGATCAGGATGAAGCGGAGCGCGGGATAAGTGGCGAGTATGTTCTCGATCGCCCTCCCCTTGTGATCCTTCTTCATGCGCAGACCGTAGTCGCGCAACAGGAGCGGCCCGGCCGGCAACTGCTGATGCTCCAGAAATTCCACCAGCGGCGAATACAAGTTATGCGGGCTCTTCGAGACGTAGAAGAAAGGATTGCGCCCTTTGTGGAGGGCACGGTAAAAAGCCGCTATTCCCTGGAACGGCTTGCGCGTATGGGCGTTCGAGCATGCAAGCCTGGCCAGCATGTGAAGTTTTCGGGTGACGTCGCTTTGGATGACCGTGTCGTCCAGGTCGCTGATTACTCCGAAGTCCGCATCGGGTGCGGGAACCAACACCCTTCCCGTTTCCGTTGCCGGGAAGTCCAGCAGCTGAAGTTGAATTTCGTGCCAGCCCGGCGGCAATCCCCGCACTTTGAACTCCACGCTGAAATAGCCCTCGCTGTCACTAAGCGTCTCGACCGAACTGCCTCCGAAAGTCGCGCGCAGCCGCGCACCGGGTATCTCATCGCTTTCCAGCCGCTTCAGGAATGCAACCACATTGCGCCAGCGGCGTTCCGAGTCCATGCTCGGGCGAAAGCCTTCGTCCTCCAGCACGCGCCCGCACAGCGCGAGCTTTTCGGACGTGCCGTACCCGAGGTATGGGACGATGATGATTGGGTCGCGGCGTTGCGCGACAAACTCGCGCAACCTGGGAAACGCCGGCCAGCGGGCCTTAGGCAAGGGGTCGCCCCGGGCGACGTCGAACGCTCATAGCGGCATTAGCTGCTACGCCACAGCCCTATTCCGGCTGTATTCCGGCGTCCTTGATTTTTTTACCCCACGCCTGCAATTGCTCTTTCACGAACTTGTCGAGTTCCGCCGGCGTGCTCGGTCCGGGCGCGAGTCCCAGGTCCGCGAGTCGCTGGTTGATCGCGGGCTTATTGATCGCTTTCACGATCTCGGTGTTGAGCTTGTTGACGATCGCCTTCGGCGTATGCGCGGGCGCGAACATGCCGGCCCAGGGAATCGTGTCGAATCCGGGCACGGTTTCGCCCACACCCGGCAGATCGGGAAAAATGGGAGAACGCTTATCCGACATCACAGCGATCGCGCGCAGCCGCCCGGCCTTCACATGTCCCTGGCTCGATGCCGCATCGACGAACATCCACTGCACCTGGCCGGCAATCAGGTCCGTCATCGCTGGTGGCGTGCTCTTGTAAGGAACGGCCAGCGAATCGAGCCTGGCGGCGCTCACGAGGTAGGCGCCGTTGACCTGCCCGGAGCCGTTGCCGAATGCGTAGGAGGTTTTGCCCGGGTTCGCTTTTGTATAGGCGATCAGCTCCGGCACGGTCTTGACGTTGATGTTGGGATTCACGGCCAGGATGAAGATGTAGTAAATCATTCGCGCGACCGCATCGAAATCCTTGACCGGGTCGTAATTTATTTTCTTGAACAGGAAAGGATTGACCGAGTGCGGCGTATTGGTCGACAGTAAAATTGTATAGCCGTCCGGATTTGCTCTCGCCACCAGTTCCGCCGCGATCTGGCCCGACCCGCCGGCGCGATTGTCGATCACGAAACTCGCGCCAATCGAAGTGCGCATTTCATCCGTTACGATACGCGCAAGAATGTCCGTGCCGCTTCCCGCCGCGAACGGAACGAGCACCCGAATCGGCTTCTCGGGATAGTTCTGGGCCGCCGAGAAGGCGCTGAACCCCAGCAACAGAGCGGGCAAACAGGTTGCAATGCGCTGCATGTTTCCTCCTGGCTGATTTTTAATGACAATGCACGCGATTATGCGCGGCTACGGAGTGCTATACAAAGTGATCAAAAAGAGCAGAAACCGGTAACCGAGAAGGATGGCTGCTGCGCCGATGGTCAATGCGAGCACGCTGAGCGCGCGAGTGACGCCGCGCCAGCCGTAAACCACTCCGGTTGCGATGTAGAGATACAGTGCGGCAACACCGAAATTGATGATCGAAAGAATGTTGTCGAGGCGCGCGGATTGAAGTCCTGCGCCACCGAACGTTACGTCCAGCGCGCTGACGGAAAGCGACACACAAAACACCAATAACAGGAAAGCATAAAAATGCAGCGCAAACGTCATATGCGTCGCAAACGGCCGCCGCGCGCGGTAAAACGTCAGCGTCAGCAGCAGGGAAAACGGCAGGACCATCAGGATGATCAGTGTCTTGGCATTCAACACGATGGCCTGATTGAAAGCGGGCGCATAGCGCTCGATCGTGGTCTGCAATGCAGCAAGACGCGCAGCCACCAGTTCCTGCGCGAACTCGCTCCAGTCCTGCCCGTTCAGATGCGAGCTGATCGTTACGCCGACGATGTTCGCGCCGGTGAGCGACTGCGCCGCGAAGAACAGCACGTTGGCAAGCAAAAATAGTTGAAACGGCCCTATATACGCGACGCGCTTTCCCTGCACATAGGCGACCGTCAGCGTGCCGGGACGCTTGATCAGGCTGCGCACGGAATGGACGAGCCGGCCGTCGATGCTCGTGAAGGCGTGTAACAGATGGGCAGACATGCCCCGCAGCGTAAGATCGAGCGGCTCAAGCGGGCGTTCGCCGCATTGCGGGCAAAACGGCGTGGCGATTGTCGCATCGCACGTCGGGCACAGCCAGGTTTTCGCGCTTGCCATGGTACGCCTCAAGTTCCCGCAATCTTTCTCGACGCAGATTAGCATCTTTGCATCCGTGAGGCAGCGTGCGGTTTGATGTGAATTGACACCGGTGATCGCCATTCATTAATCTGCGGTGCGTTCGATTCGATCTCAAACATTCCTCTAATCGCCAGAAAGTCCGCATGCCTACCGCACTCGTCTCCAAGCAGTTCATCGCCACCTTCGGCGAAGCATTCAAAGCCGCAGGCCAGACCGGTAATGCCGCGGTTGAATTCATGACGTTGCCGGAGAAGCCGGGCAGCCGTCTCTCCCAGGCGGACTGCGACCGCATCGACTGCACGTTCATCGATCGCGATATCCGGTTCAACGAGCAACTGTATGCGGCGTGCATCGACGCCGCGCTCGCATCGAAAAGCCTGAAGTGGCTGCATTCCGCGAGTTCGGGCGTCTGGCAACAGAAGTTCATGCTTCCGCTTGCGGATCGCGGCGTGATCATCACGAGCTCGACCGGGTCGAACGCGGAACCCGTCGCGCAAACCGGATTCACCGGACTGCTCATGCTCGCGCGCGGCTTTCACGGTTACGCGCAGGGCCAGCACAGGCACGAATGGCGGCCCTTGCGCGGCAATGCGCTGCCGCCGGATTTGCGCGGGCAGACGCTGCTGCTTATCGGCGTCGGTGCGATCGGCACCGTCTTTGCCGGCTATGCGCGTGCGTTCGGCCTCAAAGTAATCGGCGTGCGACGCAGTCCGCTCAAAGCCGGCGAGCCCGTCGATGAAATGCATCCGCCTGCAAAGCTGCGCGAACTATGGCCGCGCGCCGACTGGATCGTGCTCACCTGCCCGCTCACGAAGGAAACACGTAACCTCGTCGATGCGGAAGCTTTCAGGCGCATGAAGAAAGGCGCGAAGCTGATCAACATAGCGCGCGGCGAAGTCGTGGTCGAAGCTGCGTTGATCGACGCGGTACGCAGTGGACACCTCGGTGGCGCCGCCCTCGACGCGCACATTCAGGAGCCGCTGCCGGCGGATTCGCCGTTATGGGACTTGCCCAACGTGATCATTTCGCCGCATAACGCGTCGGCTTCCACCGGCAACGAGCAGCGCTGCGCAGAAATGTTCATCGCGAATTTCGGCCACATGGCGCGCGGCGAGCCGATGTTCAACGTGGCCGTGCGAGATTAGCGGCGCAGTTTTTTTCTAGTCGCTGCGCCCGCGCGCGGCGACCGGCCACACGGCCTCCACGACACCGTTGCGAATCACGTGATAGCAGTCATAGAGATTGACCGTCGTGTCGCAGTGGCTCGGAATCAACTCGACCTTCGCGCCGATTTTCAATGAAGACGCGGCTGCGCCCGTCACCAGACTGTGCTCGTCGCCGGCAAATTCGACTGCCAGTCCGCTTTCTTTCAGCACTGGTGGTCCGCTGTCGCTGCTCGCCGCCTTCCAGCCCACGTCGAGCACGGCGCGGTCGGCGAGCGGACGGCTGACGACGCCGGCCAACACGGACAGCGAGTTTTCGAACGGGCTGCGCGCCGCCTTGTCATCCCAGCCGATGCGCCGGTAACTGCTGTCCATGAATACATAGCTGCCGGGCTGCAGTTCTTTGAGCCCGCCGAAATCGAGATCGATCATGAGACTGCCGGTGCCCCCGCCGGTGAGAACTTCAACCGGAAATCCGCGGTCCTTAAGCATTTGAGCGCCACCCAGGAGTTTATCCAGCGCCGCGCGCACTGCTTTGCGCCTCTCGCCATAGTCAACGAGCGATTGCAATTTGCCCTGATAGCCCTGCAATCCTTTCAGCCGCAGCGACTTGGCGCCGCTGATCTCTTCCGCCAGTGCGAGAGCCTGCCCGGGTCCCGCGACGCCGCATCGTCCCTGCCCCACATCCATCTCGATCAGCACGTCGATCGCAACGCCAAGCGCCGACGCCGCTGCAGACAGTTGAGCCGCGTTGCCGGCGTCGTCGACAACGACCGAAACACGTGCTTTCACCGCGAGCTGCGCGAGCCGCCGCGCCTTCGCGCTGCCCGCCACCGGTGTCGTGATATGGATGTCGTTGACGCTGCCGGCCACCATGACTTCCGCTTCGCCGAGCTTGGAACAACAGACGCCGCGTGCGCCGTGCGCGAGCTGCATCCGGGCGATCAGCGGCGACTTGTGCGACTTGGTGTGCGGGCGATACGCGGTTTCCCCGGCACCGATGCAAGTCTTCATCGCTGAGAGATTTTTTTCGAGTAACGCCGCGTCGATCAAGAGCGCGGGCGTCGGCAGATCTGCGAGCGGACAGCCGATTGAGTCTGCGTCTGATTTGAAATTCATCGTTTTAACCTTAGCGCTGTGCGGTAAATACAACTCGCCCATCGACAAATGTCATTTCGGCGCGGATGTCCTTCAAGACTTCTTCGTCTGCCGTCAGCGGATCGTGCGAGAGCACCGCGAGGTCCGCGAGCTTGCCGACTTCGATCGACCCCTTGATATCCTCTTCCCACGTTACGTATGCGCCGTTGATCGTCGCGGCGCGCAGCGCCTGCTCGCGGGTCAGCGCCTGCGCCGGCGCGATCGTCTCTCCGGTGTAGCGATTGCGGCGAAAAATGCTCTGCCAGACGGGATAGAAAAGAGAGTTCGGCACGTTGTCGGTTGCGAGTGCGACGTGCACGCCGGCGTCGATTAATGATCTAAGCGGCGCGATCTCGTTCTCTCGCTCCAGGCCCAGCTTCTGCTTCAGCAAATGACCCTCTTTCAATACGTACCGGTTGGTGTGTGAGGTGACCACGAGGCCGAGTTCGCGCACTTTGGCGATCTGCGCCGGCGTCAGCGCGCTGATGTGGCCGAGCACCCAGCGCTGCTGGGTGATATCGATCTCGCGATTGACTTCGTCGAAGACGTCCAGCATGTTGGGCCAGATCGCGACCACGCGTATCTTGTGTTTCGCGCAGGCGAGACACAATTCCTTCGCGCGCTCGCGCGGGAGGCCGGTCGCGAAATTAAATCCGGCCCATCCGGTATAAGGCCAGGTGCCCGCGCGCAATTCATCCTCCGGCGATGGGCCGAGGTCCACGAATACGCCGCTCACGCGCAGCCAGTCGTCGCCGAAACCGCGCCCGGCAAGCCAGCTTGCCCATGCTTCGACGACCGGCTCGAACTGCTCGACGGCGGCGGCATTCCACTTCGGACTGATAACCAGCGTCGCACGCATCGTCTGCGCGCCGCTCTCGCGCACGAGCTTGTATGCGCGCAGCAATTCGCCCGCCACGCCGTGTTCTTCGAAAATGCTCGTCGTGCCAAACGCGTGATAGGCCTGCATCGCAGCGGGCAGCGTGCGGGTGCGATCGTTGAGCGAGAAACCGGTCGCGGCGCGCATGAGCGTCATCTCGACGACCGACATGATCGTGTTGTCGTAAAAAATCCCCGTTGGCTCTCCGGTGCTGTCCTTATCGATAACGACGGTGCTCGATGGTGGAACCGTCTCTTTCGTGATGCCGGCAAGCGCCAGTGCACGGCTGTTAGCGACCGAGACGAGCGGCGTCGTATGCCGCCAGAAACCCCAGATCGGGCGGATGTATACCGGATGATCGGGTGCCGCCTCGTCGAGATCACGCCGCGTGGGCAGGCGCTTCTCGGTGTAACACTCGGGCACGTCAAAATAGTACGGCGGATCGCCGAGCGGCATCGTCACTATCCATTCGCCCTGCGGCGTGCGCTTCGCGAGTTCTGCAATCTTCGCCTTCACGTCCGCAACAGAGCGGGCGTTGGCGAGCGACGGAAAAACCTGCTTGAGGCCTTCGCGGTCCATGTGCGCGTGACCGTCGATGAGCCCGGGCATCACGGAGCGGCCTTTGAGATCGATCACCTGTGTTCGTCCGTCAGCGAGAGCCAGCGCACCCGCATTGGGGCCGACGTAAGCGATGCGGTTACCGCTGATCGCCACAGCCTCGGCGATGTCGAAGCGCGCGTTCACGGTGATGACGTTGCCGCCGTGCAAGACCACGTCAGCCGCGCGCATCGCGGATTCCTTTGCCAATAGCGCCTCCTTCGTTGCAGTCGATTGGATAGGCAGCCGCCGCTAGTCGAGCATCTGCAGACGCCCTTCGCGCAGCAGTTTCTTCCAGCGCTCGGCGTCAGCGCGGATATAGGAGACGAATTGCTGCTGCGACATCGGCATCGGAACGATGGCCTGCGCGGCGAGCTTCGACCTTACCGCCGGCGACTCGAGCGACCTGATGAAGCTCGCATGAAGCTTGTCGATCGCCTGCTGCGGCACACCGGCGGGCGCGATGATGCCGCACCATGTCCCCGATTCAAAGCCCTTGACGCCGGCTTCCGACACGGTGGGCACGTCCGGCAGCGATTCGAAACGTTTGGCCGAGGTAATCGCCAACGCCCTCAATTTGCCGGCCTGGATGTGCGGCTGGGAAGTATTCAGGAAATCGAACATGAACTGAATGCGGCCGGCGAGCAGATCCACGATCGCCTGCGCCGTACCCTTATAAGGAATGTGCGTCATCTGCGTATTCGTCACGGACTTGAACAGCTCGACGGAAAGATGGCTGCCGCCGCCCGGGCCGGACGATCCGAACGCAAGCTCGTTCGGCCGTTGCCTGGCAAGCGCAATGAAGTCCTTGAGCGTCTTGACGGGCAACGTGGGATGCACAACCACCACCTGCGGCGAAAAGCCGATCATCGTGATGGGCACGAAATCCTTGAGCGGATCGTACGTGATCTTGGACTGCAACACGGCATTGCTCACGTAACCCAGACAACCGAGCCCCAGCGTGTAGCCATCGGGAGCGCTCTTGGCGACATGCTCGATGCCGACATTGCCGCCCGCACCGCCGCGATTGTCGATCACCATCGCGATGCCGAGCGATTCCTGCGCGCCGTCCGCTGCGACGCGCGCCATGAAATCCGCGATGCCTCCGGCGACGTAAGGCACAACCAGCCGCGGTGCGCGCGCGGGATACGTTTGCGCGTATGCCGCTGCGCTCGTCAGCAACGCGATTGCTATAACAGCGGGAAATATACGCACAGCGGCTCCAAAAAATTGGTATACGAAGCAGATTATCATTTCGCGCCCGGCGCGTGGCCACGTTGGCGACGCGGAGCTCGGCCGTCTACTGCTCGACCTTGATATTGCGTTCCTTGACGACGGCCGCCCATTTCACGAGACCGTCTTTTATTTCTTTCGTGAAGTCCGCTGAATTCGCGGATAACGGCTCGTAGCCCTGCGTCGCCAGAAAGCTGCGAAACTCCGCGCTCTGCGCGACTTTGAGCGACTCGTTTTGCAAGCGCGTGATCACAGCACGCGCGGTTCCGGCGGGCGCAAGGAGGCCGGTGACGAAATCGGATTCGGCGCCTTTCAATCCCAATTCGCCCACGGTCGGCACGTCAGGCAGCATCGGGCTGCGCCGCGCGCTCGTCACCGCGAGTGCGCGAAATTTATTGGCTTTGATCTGCGGCAGCGTCGATGCGGGCGCATCGGCGATCAGGTCGATGCGGCCGCCGAGCACGTCGGGATATGCGCCCGTCACACCTTTATACGGCACATGCAGCAAATTGATTTTGGCGACGACGCTGATGAGCTCGACTGCCATCTGCGTCAGCGTGCCGGTGCCGCTCGACGCATAGGTCAGCCTGCCGGGCTCGGCTTTCGCCGTGGCGATTAAATCATTGAGTGTCTTCAGGCGCGATTCGGCGGATACGCACACGACGAACGGCGAGACCGAGAACGCCGCTATCGGCATCAGATCCTTCACGGTGTCGTATGGCGTTGACTGCACAGTGGGCAACACCGCGAGCGTGCTCGTGGTCGCGACGAGCAGCGTGTAGCCGTCGGGCGTGCTTTTGGCCACGTAGTTGGCACCGAGAGTAGTTGCCGCACCCGCCTTGTTCTCCACGACGACCTGTTGACCCAGCCCTTGCGCGAGCGCATTGGCGAACGCGCGCGCAATTACATCGGTGCCTGCCCCCGGCAAAAGCGGCACGATCAGGTGCAAAGGCTTGGCCGGGAACTCCTGCGCGTACAGCGGCGGGCACGCCGGCGCGAGAACAGCAGCAAGTGAGAGAGAAACAATCGTCTTCGTACGCATGGCCCGTTCGACTCTTCGCGGAGTTTGGAGAGTCCCGATTATAGGTCAGCGACGATCGCGCTCAATTCAGGCGCTGCATGTTCGTCGCCTTGACCACGCTCTCCCATTTCGCCATCTCGCTGCGGATATTGGCCGCATATTCTTCCGGCGTGCTGCCGACGATGTCGTAACCGCGTTCGGCCAGCAATCGGCGGACATCGGCCGTCTGCAGCGTTGACCGGATCGCGCCGTTCAATAGCGTGATCACCTCTCGTGGCAGGGCGGCGGGCGCAACGGCGCCGAAATAACTGAGGGAATCCACCGTTGCCATACCCAGTTCCACAAACGTCGGCGTGTCGGGCAGCGATGGATTGCGCTTATCGCCGGTGACGGCAATCGCGCGCAGCCTGCCCGCGCGCGCATATCCCGACGCCGAGCTGGTGCCGCCGAACAACATCGTGACCTGTCCGGCCAGCACGTCGGCGGTGGCCAGCCCTCCGCTCTTATAGGGGACGACGACCATATCGATTTGGGTGGCGGCGCGAAACTGCTCTATCCCCAGATGCGTGGCCGTGCCCAATCCGCCCATCGCGAAGGTAAAGAGCTGTGGCCGTGCTTTGCCGAGCGCGACCAGTTCCTTGAGTGTCCTGGCAGGCACCGAAGGATGCACCATCAACACGTTCGGGGTGGACGCGAGCAGCGACACCGGCGCGAAATCCTTAAGCGTGTCATACGGCAGCTTTCTGAAAATGCTTGGATTGCTGGCGAACGAGCTTTCCACATTCAGCAGGACGTAGCCATCCGGTGCAGCCTTCGCCACGTAATCGGTGCCGATCTGGCCGCCCGCGCCCGGGCGGTTTTCGACGACGACTTGCTGACCGAGAATTTCGCTCAGGCGCGGCGCCATGATGCGGCTCAAGTTGTCTGTGCCCCCGCCCGGCGTCAGCGGCACGATGATGCGCACCGGACGATTCGGATAGACGGTATCCGCTGCAATGGCTGAAGACGTAGCGGCCAGCGTTATTGCGCCCAACACGCACTGGACCCCGCGCGTCGCGTGCGCCCACGTGAACTCAACCACCATTGCGCAGAATTAAAACTCGTACAATCGCGCCGGATTGTCGACAAGTATTTTTTTCCGCACCGCCGCGTCGGGCGCCCACACGGGCAACAAGTTCATCACGAGGCCATCGTCGACCTGCCACAGCGGCGTCACCTTGTCGGTACTGCCATTGACCGAATTAGGATGCGGCCAGTTGGTGCCCCAGATGCAGCGATCAACATTCGCGGCAATCAGCATCTGCGCCAGCGGCGTAAAGTAAGCGTAGTTCTTGCGCGGTCCGGCGGTGACTGAAATCTTGACATAAGCCTTGCCGGATTTAACCAGCGCGACGAGATCCGAAAAACCCGGCTGCCCCACACCGAGTTCCTCGTTTGCATTGCCGTAGTGATCGAACACGATCGGGACGGGCGACGCCGCCAGAGCATCTTTCATGGCGGCAATGACGGGCAGCGTCGTGTTGAGCTGCACGTGCCAGTTGCGGCTTTTGACGCGCTCGGCCGCAGCAAGAAAACGCTGGCGCGCGACGTTGGGATCATTCACGCCTGCTGTGGAAAGATTCAGGCGGATGCCTTTGAAGCCCAGTTTGGCGAGCCGGTCCAATTCGGCATCGGTCGTCTTGTCGTCGATGACGGCAACGCCGCGCGCGTCCTTTCCTCTTGCCTGCATGCCGTAAATCGTGGCGGAGTTGTCCGGCCCGTAGACGCTGGGCGTGACGATTACGACGCGCTGGATATGGAGCGCCTTGTGCAGCGCCGACATCTCGTCCGGCAGCGCCATCTCGGGCGTGTAGGTGCGGCCGGGGAACCAGGGAAATTTAGCCGGATCGCCATGGATATGCGTGTGGCAATCGCACGCGCCTGCCGGTACTTCGAAGTTTACCGGCGTCGATGGTTGAGACGCTTTGGCAAAACTGAAACGCGTATGCAGCAACGTGCCGGCAGCTGCTGCACCCAGCACGAACTCACGTCTGGTAATCATGCAATCTCCTCCGTTGGTAGACCGATTTTTGTATGCCGCCGTACCTTACGCCGGGCCGATTCGCAAAGCAAACACCCATGATGACATTGCGTCAGCGGAGCGCCGCCTCATTCAATAGCAATGCCGCTCTCGGCAACGATTTTTTCCTTGCGTGCCATGTCGGCCTTCAGTTCCGTCGCAAAAATCGCCGGCGACGCGCTGGTCACGACAATGATGCTGCGCTTTCTGAATTCGTCCTGGACCTCCGGTACGGCGACGGCGGCGCCAACGGCCTTGTGCAGCTTATCGATGATTTCGGGAGAGGTGCCGCCGGGCACAAACAGCGCCTGCCATGCATTGCCGAAGATTCCCGGATAACCGGATTCGTCGACCGTCGGCGTGTCGGGAAACGCGGCGACACGTCGGCTGCCGCTGGTTGCAAGCGCACGCAGCTTGCCCTCCTTGATCAGCGGCGTCGAACTCGCCGCATTGACCATCGCCCACTGAAACCTGCCGTCGATGATGTCCCGCAATGCCTCGACCGCACCGCCTTCGTGCCGCTGAAACGGCATGTCGAGACCGGCGGCTTTTGCAAGCATGAGTCCGCTGAGATGTTCGCCAGCGCCGACGCCTGGCGCGCCGAACTTTACTTTGCCGGGATTCTGTTTCACATAAGCGATGAATTGCGCAAAATTTGCGGCGGGGAATGGCGCCGCCACAACCAGCAGATTAGGGATCTCCGACATGACGGTAACCGGCGTGATCGCGCGCGTGTAATCGAACGCCAGCTGGCGCTTGCGCACGACCGGATTCACGACGTTGGTCGTCGGGTTTCCCGCCATCAGCGTATAGCCGTCCGGGGCCGCAGCAGCTGCCGCTTCGAGCGCAACCATGCCATCGCGCCCGATCCTGTGTTCGAGTTTGACCGGCTGGCCGAATTGCTTTTCCATTTCGCGCGCAATCACGGACGTGACGATATGCGTAGCGCCGCCCGCCGGGTACGGAATGATGATCGTGACAGGACGCTCCGGATAACCGGCAGCACCCACAAACGCGGCGAACGCAATGCCGACGATGACGATGAACGAGCGTACGATCTTTCCGAAATAGCGCATTGCCTCCCCTTTGAATGCAGCGCTCTCAAAGCTTCTGCGCAAGTAAATTACCGCCGCGCAAGCTCGTGCAGTTGTTTCGCCAGATCGTCTGGAATTTCAATACCGTCTTTGGCGGCGCGCGCGGTTTCTTCGACTCTTCGCGCGCCGGGCAGCCGGACTTCTTCATCTTCGAGCATCGCGGCAATCAGCGTTTCAACGCGCTCGAGATAGCGCTCGTTGCCGGCCAGTGCGCCCGGATCAATCACGAGAAACGCCTGTCCGAGATTCATCGGCTTACCGTTATTCACGAGCATCGGCTCGACTTCGTGCGATAACGCCGCACCCATCAGCGCACAGCACAGGATTTCGACCGCAAATGCGAGCATCGTGCCCTTCAATCCCCCGACTGCATGCAGGCTGCCGCCGATCAGGATCTTTTGCGCGTCCGTCGTCGGCTTCCCGTCCTTGTCCATGCCCCAGCCTTCCGGAATTGGCTTGCCGGCGTTCTTGTAGAGCAGGATCTGGCCGCGCGTGACCTGCGTGAGCGACATGTCGATGACAAGAGGCGCGCCCTTGCGGCGAGGGAAAATCGCGGCAACCGGATTGGTGCCGAATATCGGCTTCGTGCCGCCCCAGGCCATGATGGCGGATGGCGCGTTGCTGAACGCGATGCCGACCATGCCGTGCGCCGCCACCGGCTCGAGCAGGAGACCAAGCGCGCCGCAATGGTGGCTTTTCGTGACGCCGACAAAGCTCACGCCGTGCTTAGCCGCGCGTTTTACCGCTTCATCAAGCGCAAATTCGGTGGGCTCGAAACCGAGCCCGAAACCGGCGTCGACGAGACAGGCTGCCGGCTTTTCGCTCACGATGCGCGGCACCGCGTTGCCGAGCGCACGGCCGTTCGTCAGATGCTCGCAATAGGCCGGCACGCGCACGACACCGTGCGTGCCAAGTCCCTGCGCGTCGGCAGCGACAAGGTATTTGGCCGTGATGCGCGCGGCGTTCTCGGCAGCGCCGTGCGCGCGCAATGCCGCAATCGAGATGGCAGTCAGTTCATCGATCGAATATTTCATCAATCGACTTTCACCGACGCGTCTTTCACCACCTTCGACCACTTGGGAATTTCCTTGCGCACGAACGCCCCGAATTCCTCCGGTGTATCGGCAATGATGTCGCCGCCTTCGCCAGCGAAGCGGTCCTTGACGTCTGGCTGCTTCAATACCCGCACGACGTCGTTGTGAATTTTGGCGACGATTTCCTTCGAAGCCCCTGCGGGAACGAACACGCCGTACCAGTTCACCGCCTCGTACCCTTTGACACCGCTCTCCGCGATGGTTGGCACGTTCGGCAGCGGGCCGAGACGTTTCGTCGTGGTGACGCCGAGCGCTTTGAGCTTGCCGGCCTGAATCAGCGGCAGCGCCGGCGGCATGCTGCTCGCGTAGAGCACGATCTGCCCTCCGATGAGCTCGGTGATTGCAAGCGTCGCGCCTTTATACGGAATGTGCAGCATCTTGATGCCGGCCGATGTTTTAAGGAGCTCCATCGACAGATGCCCGATCGTGCCGTTGCCGGGCGAGCCGAACGTCAGCGCGTCGGGTTTTGCCTTCGCATACGCGATCATCTCCTTCGCGTTTTTCGCGGGGAACGACGGGTGCGACACGATCACGAGCGGCGCCGCGATCACGTTGGTAATTGGCTGCAGGTCCTTGACCGGATCGTAATTGAGCTTTGCATACAATGCCGGCGCTACCGCCACGTTCGACGCCTGCCCGAGCACGATGTTGTAGCCGTCTGCCGGCAGTTTCGCGGCTATGCCCATGCCGAGCGTGCCGCCGCCACCGGGACGATTGTCTGCCACGACCTGCACGCCCCAGATCTCGGAGAGCTTGGTCGCGATCGTGCGTGAAATGAGATCGGTGCCCCCGCCCGGCGGGAACGGCACGATCCAGCGCACGGGTTTGGCCGGATACGCGTCCGCCGCTACGCACGGGGCAATCGCGCACGCCATGAACATCGCACATAGATATCTTTTCATGATCGTATCCTTTTGCTTTTCCTTCGTGTCCTTTGCGTTCTTCGTGGAGAGGCTTGAACGCTTTAAGCCGTTCGCACAACGCCATCCTTGATGATCCCCTCGATCTCGGACCATGAGTAACCCAGTCCCGTCAGCAACTCGCGCGTGTGCTCGCCGACTTTCGGCAAGTCGAGCCGCGTGCGGAACCGGCGTCCGTCCATCTCGACCGGCAGAATCGGCACCTGCGTCTTGATGCCGTTCATCAGTGTGATGTCCGCGAGGCCGCCGGACGCTTTCAAGTGAGGGTCGTCAAAGAGATCCTCGGGTTTGGTTATCGGCGCATACGGCAGACCGAGCTTCTCGCATTTCTCGAGCAGCTCGGCCTTGGTGAGCTTGGCGAATAACGCCCGCACGATCGGCAGCACGCGCGGCCGCGCCTCGACGCGCTGCGGATTGGTTTTGAGCGCGGGATCGTTAAAGAGCTCCGGCAGGTTAAAAGCGTCGCAGAAAATCTTCCATTGCGTATCGGTCACGACGCCGACAAACACCATTTCGCCGTCCGAAGTCTCGAAGGTGTCGTAGACGGCCCATGCGCGTATGCGCTCCGGCATCGGCGGCACCGGCTTGCCGGTCATAAACCCTTCCGTCATGTGCTGTCCCATCAAATACGCGCAGTTCTCGAACAGCGCGCTTTTGACATACTGGCCGCGGCCGGTCGCCCGTCTTTCGATATGCGCCGCGAGAATCGCGATCGCGGCGAACATGCCGCCCATCACGTCGTTCACCGAAGCGCCTGCGCGCAACGGCCGGCCGCGCGGGCCTGTCATGTAGGCGAGTCCTCCCATCATCTGCGCGGTTTCGTCGAGGCCGGCGCGATTTTCGTAGGGACCTGCAAGAAAACCTTTGAGCGAGCAGTAAATCAGCTCCGGCTGCAATTTGCTCAGCGCATCGAAGCCGAAACCCAGCTTGTCCATCGAGCCGGGACGAAAATTTTCGGTGAGCACGTCCGCGCTGCGGATAAGTTTCAGCACGATCTCGCGGCCCTGCGCCGATTTCAGATCGACCGCTATGCTTTTCTTGTTGCGGTTGAACGTCGGGAAGAAGCCCGCGCCGGAAGCCGTCAAATGGCGTGTATGGTCACCTTCCAGCGGCTCGACCTTGATCACTTCGGCGCCGAGATCGGCGAGCACCAGCCCGCAGCTCGGTCCCATGATCACATGAACGAACTCAACGACACGTATGCCCTGGAGGGGCAGCCTGCTTTCAGCCATTCGGTTCTCCGATTGAAACGCTCCCGCCCCTGAAAGTGAGAATGGGATTAGTGCTGCGCGTTTTTACTCAGCTTTGATCCCCGCCGCCTTGATGACCGCGGTCCAGCGGTCCATCTCGTCGAGAACCAGCTTATTCGCCTGCGCGGGTGAATTGCCGACCGTATCGACGCCGAGCTCGGTCAAACGCTTCTTCGATTCAGGGCCGTTCAGCACCGCCCCGAGGGCCTGATTCAGGCGCTCGACAACGGCCTGCGGAGTTCCGGCCGGCACCGCGAAGCCGACCCAGAATTGCATATTCATTTTCGGCAGTCCCGCTTCCGCGGCGGATGGCACGTCGGGCAGCACGCGCGTGCGCTTCTCGTCCGTGACCATGAGCGCGCGCAGCCGTTTCGCGTTCACGTACGGCACGACGGTCGGCACCGCCGAGACGAGCGCCTGCACCTGGCCGCCCATGAGGTCCTGCAGCACCGCGCCCGCGCCCTTGTAGGGAATGTGGACCATCTTGATGCCGGTGAGATTCTTCAGAAGCTCCGAGCCGAGATGCGTGTTGGTGCCGTTGCCGCCCGAGCCGTAATTGAGCTCGTTCGGGCGTGCCTTGGCGAGCGTGATGAATTCCTTGACGTTCTTCACCGGCAGCGAAGGCGTGATGACCAACACATGCGGCACCGTCGTGGCCGTCGTCACGTGCAGGAAATCCTTGCGCGGATCGAACGGCAGGTTGGAGATCAGGCCTGCGGCAATTGCAAAAGACAATTCCGTTGCCAGCACCGTGTAGCCATCAGGCGCCGAGCGTGCCACCGCGTTCCAGCCGATTACACCGCCGCCGCCCGTGCGATTGTCGACGATCACCTGCCTGTCGAATTGCGAGCTGAGTTCTTTCGCCACGATACGCGTGATCAGATCGGTGCTCCCGCCCGGCGAGAACGAGACGATGAGAGTGATATTGCGGACGGGAAAAGCCGGCTGCGCTAGCGCCATGCCCGGGATACAGGCAGCAACGCAGCAAACGAGCGAAACGACGCTCAGGCGCTTGGGCTTCAACCTCCACCTCGCAGGCAAATTGAATTCAGGGCTGACATCGGACGACAACGCGGTTAACCAGGAAAGCGCGCCAACGCTTAACAGAGCGCGGAGCGCGATCGCTGCGCTTATTGTAACCGCCCGGGCGCCGCGACGGTGCTTGCAGCAATGCCGGGTCCATTGCACAATCGCGGAACAAGAAAATCAGCAGTTCCTGTCCGCACTTTCCATCTATCACCGAAGGAGTTCTTATGAGCGATATCACACGTCATCATTCCGACGCGCGCCTGTCCCGCGCCGTCGTCCATAACGGCGTTGTTTACCTTGCCGGCACGACCGCCGACAACCGTGCCGCGTCGAGCAAAGGCCAGACCGAGGAAATTCTCGGCAAGATCGATGCGTTGCTCAAACTTTCGGGCTCCAGCAAATCGCGCCTGCTCTCCGCGGTCGTCTATGTAGCGGACATGCGCGTGAAACCGGGCATGGACGAAGCGTGGATGGCGTGGATCGATCCCAAAAATCCGCCCGCGCGCGCGACGGTCGAAACGCGGCTCGGCACGCCGGATACGCTGGTAGAAATCATGGTTACTGCCGCGCAGTAGCGGGAGCGAACGCATGAGCAAAGAAATCGTTCGCTACGATCCGGACAAACGCCTGTCCGACATGGTCGAGTACGACGGGAAGCTGTATCTCGCGGGCCAGGTCGGCGAAGACACCAAGGTCGGCGTCAAGGAGCAGACCGAAAGCATCCTGCGCCAGATCGACAAGCTGCTCGCGCGCGCCGGCAGCGACAAATCGAAGCTGCTGTCCGCGGTCGTCTATGTCGCAGACATGCGCCTGAAGCCAAAAATGGACGAGGCGTGGCTTGCGTGGATGAATGCAAAATCCTCACCCGCGCGCGCGTGCGTCGAAGCGCGCCTGGGCTCCGCCGACACGCTGGTCGAAATCATGTGCGTGGCGGAAAAGTGATTGCGGGTCTTGAAGGCGTCAAAGCGCTGACCTTCGACGTGTTCGGCACGGTCGTCGACTGGCGCGGCAGCATCATGCGCGAAGCGCGCACGCTCGCGCAGGCGAAAGGCCTGCGCGTCAATGCCGCAAAATTTGCCGACGCGTGGCGCGCCGGCTACAGGCCGGCGATGGACAAAGTCGGACGCGGCGAGTTGCCCTGGACAAAGATCGACGATCTGCACCGCATCATCCTCGACGACATTCTGGAGAAATTCAAAATCACGTCGTTGTCGGAAGAGGAAAAAGCCGATCTCAACCGCGCATGGCATCGTCTCAAGCCGTGGCCGGACAGCGTTCGCGGCCTGCGACGGCTTAAAAAAGGTTTCACGATCGCAACGCTTTCCAATGGCAACGTCGCATTGCTGAACAACATGGCCAAGCATGCGGGCCTGCCGTGGGACTTGATCCTCTCGGCGGAAATTTTCCATCACTACAAGCCGGATCCCGAAGCGTACCTCGGCGCGGCGGAAATTCTCGGGCTCAAACCCGCTGAAGTCATGATGGTGGCGGCGCACAAGGACGATCTGCGCCACGCGGCGAAACAAGGCCTCAAAACCGCCCTCGTGCTGCGGCCGCTCGAATACGGCAAAGGCAAGCATCCCGACTTGAGCGCGGAGCCTGCGTTCGACATCAACGCGCGCGACTTTCTCGATCTCGCCGACCAGCTCGGGATTTAGACTCCAGCGCCGGCGGGATTTTGCCTGTCAACAGGGACACGGATGGCTACTTATCACGCTTCGATCACGGACGAACAGGCTGAGTTGATTCGCAACGCGCCGTTGTTTTTCGTGGCCTCCGCAGATCCGGAGCTTGCGCGCGGACCGCATGACGTCGGGCCGGTGAACGTATCGGCGAAAGGCGGCGTTCCGCTTCACATTCTCGGGCCCAATCGCGTCGCCTATCTCGACTACAGGGGCTCGGGCAATGAAACTGCCCGGCATTGCAGCGCCGGCGGTCCCATTACGCTCATGATCAGCTCCTTCGAAGGCGACGATGCGGCCACCGTGCGCCTGTTCGGGCGGGCGACCGTGACGCCCGTGGCGGATTCACCCCTCGCGGAATTGATGCTGAAGCATCCGGCGCGCGAACTGAAAGGCGCGGCGCGACAGGTAATCGATATCCAGATCGACAACACGATGACCAGCTGTGGTTACGGCGTGCCCGTCATGGAACTCGTGCGTGATCGCCGGGTGACAGACCGCGGCCGGCGCTATAAGGACGCGCAACCGGCCCCGGTCACGCGTTAAATCCGGAATTCGAAGTACTGCGGAGCTGACCCCGGGTCGCAGTCGGTTATTTAGTTGCGTACGAAATAAAGTTTTCCGGACTGACGCGAATCGCCGCGCCGGTCGGACAGGCGCGCACGCAGGCGGGACCGCCCGACAGATCCTTGCACATATCGCACTTGACGGCCTTCTTGCCCAGCTCGTCATTGTGATAGTGCTCTTCGCGGCCGGGTTCAGTGGTCATCCCCGTCAGAAGCCATGCCCACAAGCTCGGCGGCCGGCGCTTCGGGTTGACCTGCCCCAGCTGAATCACGCCATACGGGCAATTGCGCTGGCAGTTGCCGCATCCGATACACGTCGTATCGATGAACACCTCGCCGTTCGGATTGCGGTGGATGGCGTCCGGCGGGCACTCCTTCATGCAATGCGGATTTTCGCAGTGCCGGCATGATGTCGGCACGTGAATGTTCGCGAATGTCGGGCCCGCCTCGCGATTGAGCCGCGAAGTACCGTCGTGCACGTCGCCGCACGCTTTTTCGCAATTGTCGCAGCGCACGCACAGGCTCTCGTCGATCAGCAGCACGTCGGTGCCTTCGCCAAGGCCCTGGCCGATCAGGAAGCTGATCAGGTTGCCCGGATCGGGCTCGGTTTCGCGCTGTACATTCTTGGACAGCCGCTCGAGCACACGCGCTTCGATGCCGCCGCGCAAAGTTGCGTTGCGCATGAGCACCTCGTTGAACATCTTGGCCGACAGCAGAATCGTTTCGCAATTGACGGCCGCGCGCACTGTCGCCGAGCGCTTGGCATCCGACGACAACAAGGCCATTTCACCGACATAATTGCCGGCTGCGACGTAGGAAAGCACAACTTCCTTGCCGCCGATCACGCGCGAGATGGTGACGGAGCCGCGCCTTATAAGATGCAAGCCGTCCGCGACGTCGCCTTCCTTGAAAATTGCCGTTCCGGACGGGTAACTTTTGATTACGGCGCCCTTGATCATCTCGTCAAGATCCGGCTCCGACACGAACGGCGCAATCTGCGCGCGCACGGCCCGCCGCAACGAGGTCTCGTCGATCTGGCGGCGCACCGACTCGATGCTCGCGATCAGTTTCAGCATCGACCGCCGCGGCGTTTCGACCAGCACGCAATTCGCACCGGCGTGCACCGTGCCCGAACGGCGGCGCCCGGACAACAAGCCGAGTTCCCCGAAGAACTGGCCCTTCTTCAAAGCAACCTGCTTCATCTGGCCGTCCTTGGCCGGCACGTCGATCAGGACCTCGCCGTCGACGATCGAATAAAACGAATTTGTGTAATCGTCTTTTTTGAAGATCGTCGCGCCTGCTTTGGGCGCCTGCACTTCGCTGTCTAGCATGAACTCGCGCAGTTGCAGCGTCGTCAGGTCCTTGAACAGCGGCACATTGGTCTGGATGATTGCCAGCGCGTCGGCAACATTCTTGGCGCGCGTGAAATTTTTGAACTTGGCCTTCAACAGGTCTTCGTCGGCCGGCTCGACCGGATTGCCGAGAATATATTCGACGACCTCGTACCCCTGGTTCATCGCCTGCTTGATCAGCGGATAGCCGCCAAGCGCGCCGATGATATAAAGACCAGGCACGTTCGATTCATAAGTCGCCGACACCTGAGGCACCGCTTCCATCGTCTGGTTCGGAAACTGAATGCCGAAGCTCTCGACGAGCTTGCGCGGCGGAATCGCGCCCAGACGCGCTATCACGCGGTTACACGCGATGTTTTCGACGCCCTGCGGGGTCTGCGCGACGAAGCATAACGGCCTGCCGTCCGTCTCGACTGCTTCCACCTTCACGACGTTCGTGCTGAAGCGGCATTCCATTTTGCCGTCTTTGATCGCGGCAGTGACGAGATCAATATTGCCCTGTTTGACTCGCGGGAACTCATCGACGCGGTTGATCAGGATAACGCGGTTGTTTTCTGCGAGCGCGAGCGCATTCTCGATCCCGGCATCGCCGGCGCCGACCACGACGATGGTTTCACCGTTGTATTCGCCCGGATCGTCGAGCTGGTATTGCACACGCTCGAGATCTTCGCCGGGCACGCCAAGCTTGCGGATGTTGCCCTGCAAGCCTATGCACAGGACGACGTGCTCTGCCATATGCGTGGCGCCGCCGGCCGTCTTGATCTCAAAGGCCCCTTTGGCGCCGGTGATCGAAGTGACCGCCGAACGGTAGGCCATGTTTACTTTGTACTTCGCAACTTCCTCGTCCCATTTGCCGAGGATGGCTTCGCGTTTGCCGGCTGCGAAAGAGATCGGGCTGCGCAGCGGCAGGATCCCCGGCTCGGCCATCACGTGCTTTCCCTTCTGATAGCGGAAAATCGTATGCGAGGGGTGCTCTTCTGCTTCGAGCAGCACGTGCGGCACGTTCAATTCGGCCGCATGCGCGGCACATGACAGGCCGCTCGGGCCGGAGCCAATGATTGCAATGCGGACGCTTGAGCTCACTTTTTTGCTCCCGTTTCAACGCCTGCCTTGAATTCGCGCAAGGCCTTCTCGAATTCCGCCGGCTGATATTTTTCGTCGCGCGAGACCGACGCCAGCATCCGCCGCATCGCCGGCCGCACCGTCTGCGTACGCAACAGGTTCTGACGGCCCATGAATTCCGCGACGCTCTGCATCGCCATGGTCGCCTGCTCGGCACCCTGGTAGTCGGTATATTGACCGGCGAGGCCGTCATCGATGAGGCCGATCATGATCGCTTTCACGTCCTCGCCGGTGAAGCGATAGGCGCTGATCTTCGGAATCATTGCCGTAATCTGCTGTTCCACTGTCTTCGCGTGCGTGAGTGCATCGGTACCCGAGGCAACCGCCTTATGCAGGTTCGCCACCTGCTGGCTGAAGTTGGCGGCATCGCCCGGTGCTACGCGCTTAACAATCTGGCGCAGCATCAGGAGGCTCGCATCGTTCAAGCGGACGAAACCCGGACCGGCGCCGACGCGCATCGCGGTGTTGCGCTTGTCGCCCATTGCGTGATGGCAGGAGTGGCAGTCGAACAACACGAGTTCGGGAAAGAGGCCATCGCGCCCGCGCGAGCTTTGCAGCAGCCCGAGCAGTTCCTGTCCCGCAACTGCCTGACCGATGGCCCATGCGCGCACGCCGTCCCACCCGCCTTTGCGTTTGGCCCAGTCGTCGTCGATCCGGAAATGCGCAGGGCCGATATGCGTGAACGTATCAAGCTCGAAGCTCATGCGCGGATGGCCGGCCGCCATGATCTTGTGGGTGACGAATTTTTCCTGGTTGCCGATATGGCACGACAGGCACAGGCGCGCGCGCAGAACGTCGTCGTTGGTCGCATACATGCCGCGTGACAGATTGTTCTGGTGCGTCGCATCAGGCTCGACGTGGCTCTTGACCCAGCGGTCCGCCGGTCCATGGCACGCTTCGCACGAAATACCGTCGCTCAACTGGAAGTTTTCGCCGCGCTGGGCGGGCTTGGGATTATGCGTGTGGCAATCGAGACACAAATCGCTCTTGTGTGCCGGTTGCGGAAGATTCAGTTTTTTGGCGATTTCCTTCGAGCGCTCGTTGAGCAGCACGGAATACGAGCGCGCATGCTTGTCCGAGCGCGACCAGGTGACGTACTCGTTCTGCAGCACGCTCGAATTTTTCCAGGTCTCGACTGCACCGTGACAGAGGCTGCTCGCGCAGCTGCCGACGCCAAGTGTCTTGTCATGCGAGTACTGCGGCAGCGTGGCGGCGCTGTGCGCGGCGGCAGCCGGCAGCAGACCGGCGATAGCGGCAATGATCAGCATTTTCATATGTGCGCTCATGGCTTCTTCGGCGTTGAGTCAGGATTGTCTTTAACCAACCACGGAGTGCCGTTCGGCTTGAGGTACATTTTGCGCTGTTCCTCAAGATTGAGCGGCCGCGATCCGATGCGTCCGAACACCGCGACCTGGCCGCCGGTTTCGTCGACGCCGCGATCGCGCTCGAGCGCGCGCGACAACGACAGCGCCGGCGTGCGCGTCTTGTGCCACGCGACGACTTGCGGTTTCGGGTCCGGGCTGAAGCCGTAGAACTTGGGCTGAGTATCCGGGGCGGTGAGCTGAACGACTTTGAGCCCGTTGCGCCCGTCGGCGACGTAGGCGAATGCCGATGCGTTCGTCGATGCCACGGTAACGTCGCGCACGTCGTTGAGAGTGCCGTCGGCAGTGTATTTCATGTAAACCCATGGCTTCTCGGGTTTTTCGATATCGACGATAACAAGACCCTCTTTGCCGCCGGCGACGTAGGCGTAGGTGCGCGCGATCTGGATGCGATCGGCATCTTCGAGCGGAATGAACGCGCCTTCGACAATTTTTGCGCGCTCGGGGATCGTGACATCGATCATACGCAGGCCGGTCGCGTCGGTAACCGCAAGGTAACGAAACTGCAAACCGGTCGAACGCGCGCCCTTGAGCGGGACCACGGCGGCGACGACGGGTTTCAGCGGATCGACGAGGTTCACGATCACCACGCCTGCGTCAGCCGTGATGTACGCATAGGAGCCGCCCAGAACGATATGGCGGGCGCCTTTCAGAACGCCGTCTTTGTTCCAGGTCAGCGCGCGCTTCAGGAAATTATTGCGCGGCTCGCCATCCTGCAATGTGTTGACGTCGACCAGAATCAATCCCTCTTCCGCATCCGTAATCGCCGCGTAGTTGTATATCGCGTGGAACGGCTGTTCCTGATTGGTGACGCGCATGAGATCGCCCTGGTTTTTCTCAGGCGCGATGGGCTGGGTTGTCGGCAGGGCTACGCAGGTCGCATTTTTGCTTGGGATATTGGTATTCTGCCCAAGCTTCGAGAACGGCGCCGTGACAATCCGCTGGGAAATGCCTTTGTTGGCGATCGACGCCACGTCGTAGACGCGCATGCCGCCGCGGCCTTCCGCTACGTATAAATATTCCCCTCTTCGCTGCAGGCAGGCTGCGCGGCCGGTCGTCGTGTGATCGTGCGCTTCGGGCAGCTTGCGGCCGCGCTTTAAGTGCGCCGCGTACCAGTCAGGATACGCGTAGCGGTGCAGATAGCTGCCGATCACCGCCTGCGGCTCCTCCCACTCGGTAACCACGACGCCTTCGATGTGTTTTTCCTCACCGACCCACGCGTTGTAACCCATGAACCCGATGTAACCGGTGCCATGCATCAGGGTCTGCGCCATGATTGCGTTGTTGTCATTGTCGGCGGACAGATGGCAGTCCGAGCACGTCTTGGTCTCGGTCTTGCGCTCGGTATGCGGATAATGCGGCGCGAAGGCCTGGCTTGAATAACCGCTGGCCGCGGTCGGCGGCTGCTGGATGTAGATTTTTTCGCGATTCGAATTGGTCGACGACAGCACGAGTGCCGACGACGAGCGAATCGGCGTGATCTTGCTGTTCTTTACCGGCCCGTGGCGGCCGATGAAGAACATGTCGTCCCGCACGACCTGCGGATTATAAGTGGCGAAATTTCGCGTGGAACCGCCCTCGTAGTGATGGCGGTCGGTTTTCTCGTTGGCCTCGATCGGCAAATGACAACCGCCGCAACTGGTGGTCCACGACAGATGACAGGTCTGGCACGTCATCTTGTCGTCCCCGTGCGCGCGCATCTTTACAGGTACGTTAAGCCCCCAGCGTTGCGCGTAATCGTCGTATTCGCCTTTCGCAACCAGTTTGGCGCGCGCGGCTTTCGGGTTGTATTCCGGATGTTTTGGATTGACGCTGTCCTTGACGAGCGACATCTGCCATTCGCGGTCGGGAAACATGACCGAACGCTGGATGAGCTTGCCGCCTTTCCACTCGAACCGTTTGCGCCCGTCGGGTGTGCGCATCAGGCTCATGTCGGTTCCACCCGGGCGCGCCGCGGGACCGGACGTGAATAGCGTTGGATAGCGATCCGCGGTCCCGTGGCAATCCTCGCATACGATTTCGACTGCGGCTGCGACTTCACCGTAAAGGTGCCCGTTGCCATGCGAATCCTGGGAGAAGTGGCAATCCGCGCACTGGAAACCCAGGTCGAGGTGGATCGACGTCAGGTGCACGGCCTTATTGGGATTCGCCGGATCAAACTTTTTCGGATCGTCGTCAGCGACCTTGTTGCCGTCCTTGTCGAGCAGGTTACCCTTGCGATCGCGCTTGAAAATCGCGCGGAAGTTCCAACCGTGGCCGTGGTAGTCAGCGAACTGCGTGTCCTTGAGGCCTGGATTCAACTTGGAAACGTTCTTCAGGAACTCGGGATCGCTCCATTTGCCGCGCACTGCGGCGCCTTCCGGATTACGATCGAGAATATAGCGGCGCTCTTCCATCGTCGGATAGCGCTGCTTTTCCGGCCACATCGAGGGCGCGTCCGATTCGTAATCCCACATCGTGAAACCGTAAAAGCTGTTCACAAAAATATTTGGCTGGTGCATGTGGCAGATCATGCATTGCGACGAGGGGATGGAACGCGTGAACTCGTGCTTCAGCGGATGGCCCGACTTGTCCTTCGGTATCGTCGGGTCGGCCGTGATCGTTTTACCTTCATTGCCGTACTTCGCATAGACGCCGGCGCGCAGCGGATCGCGATCGTTCGCGTAAATGACGTGGCAGCCCGCGCAACCCGACGAGCGATAGTCGCCCGGTTGATCATTGGTGCCGAGGAACCACATCAGCGGATCGTTGAGTCGCGTCTTCGTAATGTTGATGACCGGCACCGCGATGCGTCCGCCCGTGCCGGGACCGCGGTTCGATTGCTTGATGTCCGGCCGCCCCGGTTCTTCGAGCAGCTGCAGCTTGCCCGAGCTGTTCGGCACTGCCACTTCGGGAAACTGGCTGCTGATGATGCGGCCGCCGCGCTCGAACACGCGGAAGACGTCCCCCGGCGGCACGGTTTCCCACGCAGGCAGCGGGTAGAGCTGCGGCAGCACGCCCTTGTGCGTAAGCCAGTCGTCCGGCTTGACGGGATTTATGATGGTCGCGGGCTCGCCCTTGCTCGTATAGGCTTCGCCGAGCACCCCGCGCTTGAACGGCAGGATGCCGTTGTTGTACGAAGCGCCATTGAACAGCATCGCGCCGGTCGCCATCAGGCTGCGCTCGGCCGCTTCGATCACGCGCAGGTGACACGCGCCGCACGACTCGCGCACAACGCGGTAGTCCGAGGGATTGATGAAGCGCACGAACGCCGGGCTCTCGCGATTGAGCAACGTGTAGGTGATTTCTGGATTGCCGGACGCCGGCGTGCCCCAATCCATCGGATAGCGCGGCAGCACGTGCGCCTTGCTCATCGCTTCCAGGTAAGCCTTGTCCTGAGGCGTATATTCGCTGCCCGGCGCGCGCGCAATCGCCGCATCGCCGCCGTGGCAATCCGTGCAGCCGAGAATGACAGCAGGATTCGCGTGCATCGTGTGGCGGTCGGATGCGGTATGACAGGTAACGCAACCCTTCGACTTCGCGTCGGCATCGGCCCCGGTTTGGCGCTCCGGAGCGGGCGGCCCCATTTGCGCGTCCGGACCGGTCGGATGCGACTCGTTCGCCAGTGTCAGCACCGAGGCTGCGAGCAACAGACAAATAGCGATAAGAATTCGCATCAGAACGTCAACAATAAGTTGATCAGGCCGGAGTACTGGGTGCCGTCGACGGCGTTGCCATAGAGCTGGCGCAGGCCCTCCTGCGGGAACAGCGCCGCGACAGAAGCGTTGAGCACGACGTTCTGCGTGAAATACGGACGGTATTGCACGCCGACCGACGCGTCGATGCCGATGCGGTTGCTCGTAAATCGCTGATTGCGCAACACGGCAAGCGACGAAAGGTTATCGAACTCGAGATAGTTGACGTTGGAGATCACGCGCAAACCCGGCTTGACGTCGAAATCGGCGCCAATGCCGAAGAGATGCAGACCGGGGTTGGTGAAATTCGACTGGCCGAACTCGCGCGACGAACGCAGCGAAGGCAGCACGCCGTTGCGCATCGACAGCGCCACGCCGCCGCCACCAACGAGCGGAACGGCTTGGCGGATCCAGTAGCTCGTGTCGGCGCCCGCAAACTGCGGATTCTCGAGCACCGCATCGAAACCCTGCGCCTTGCCGTCGTACGGGTCCTTATCACCCGACGCGAAAAGCGCGCTTGCGCGCACGCGCATCCAGCTGAAGTCGCGCGAAAGTTCCGCTGCGGCGAACCACGCGCCGATGTCCTCGCGCTGGCCCGAAATCTGGCCGTTGTCGACATTGCCCGTCGCGTAATACGCCGATGCGCTCAGATTCCACTTCCCGATGCGGCCGTCGCCGTTGTAACCCAGATAAGTGACGTTATAATTGAGCGGCCGCCCGCTGCCGAACACGGCAGGCCGCTCGAGAAAACCGTTCGAGTTGTAGCGGTCGCCGCGATCGCCTTCGCGGTTGCGGTCGTAGAGCACTATCCCCTGCGACGTGAAGCCCGGCAAACCGAACGAATCCTGGCGGTAGAGGTTGGCGACGAAAATGTCGTCCGCACGCGCGCGTTTAGTGATGTCGTTCAAACCGCTATTGGTGTCCTTCTCAAGCCGGCGAAACCATGCCAGGTTGTACTGCCACTGGTTGTTGTCGCGAATGCCGAACAGGCGCACGCCGAACGGCTGGTCGAGAAACAGAAATCCGCGGAAGTCCGCCGTGAACGGCTGAATGCCCACGCGAATACTGTCGAAATCGTAGCGCGGCGAGACGTCGCGCAAGTGCTTGTCGACGAACAGCTCCTGCACGCCCACGAAATTGTCGGTGCGGTCGACGCCGTTGGCCGGATTGATGTTGACGAGATGCACTTCATTCGTATCGGTGCGATTGAAGTTCAACACCGGCACAAATTTGAATTCCAGCTCGGGCGGCTTGAAGGTCGTATTGCCCTTTTGGAGATCGAAGCTGAGAATTACGGTCTGGGAAAATGTGGTCGCGCGACCGTTGCCGAACATGTTGTTCGAGCCCGGACTCTGCGTCGACTGCGCACCGACGGGCACAGGCAGGCGGCGCGCTTCCAGCAAGGTGTCCGAAATCGCGCCGAAATTGAAAAACCATTCCTTGCCAAGCTCTTTTTCCAGGACCGGCAAATCGCCTTTGAGCACGTTCGGGTTGTATGGATCAAGCGGGTTGTACGGCAGCAGGCCGAGTTGCTTCACCAGGCGCCAGCGGTCGCGGATCGGCACTTCGTCGCTCTTGAAGAGCGGCGACGGCGGCTCCACGCGCCTCTCATCGATCACCGGCACGCGAGGTTCGATCGGCGCGCCGGCGGGGCGCTGCCGGTTGAGCGCATCCGCATCGCTTTGCGCCGCCGCCTTGCGCTCGGCAAGCATTTCCGGCGTGAGCGATTCAGCGAGGCGCGGATCCGCCGTTGCCTGCTCGTAGGCGATCCGGTGATCGGCTGGGAATGGCCGCACCACCATCGACATCCCGATGGCGGTAGGCGCGTTGAGAACCCAGCCCTCCTCACCGCTGACGCGCTTGATGCGATACCAGTCGCCCGATTTCTGGTCGGCCTCGACTTCAATGCCCTGCTCGAGCCGGCCGACGACGAGCGCCCCCGCTTCCGGCCGGTCCACAATGGCGAGTTCAGGCACTTCGACGTGCAGGAGCCAGCGGTTAGCCGGTGCAGCAGCAGCCGCGGACGCCAGCGGCTTCGCATGCTCTACAACCGGAGCAGCAGGCGCCTGCGCGAGTTCGAACGCCGGCGGCAATTGAACTGCGGAAGGCGCCTGGGTCGCTGCGACCGGACGCGATGCTGCGTCTGTACCGATGGACTGCGCAGCCTTTGCTGTTTCCTGCGTCTCGTCAGTTGTCGGTTCGGCTGCCGCAGACACTGATTCGTTGGCGGCGGCTACTACGCTTTGCGCATGCAATACCGCGGGCAACGCCGCCGCGGCCAGCGCGGCGAGCGCAAGCGACCGCGACAGCATGCGCAATTTAAATTCCATTACACACGTTCGTTGCAGTCGTATCGAGGAAAGGCGAGAACGGGCAATTCACATAGCGCAATTGGCCACCCGGAAGTCCGCCGATGGTGTCGGCGCGAATTGCCGCCGGCGCATTCGCGATGCCGGTACCCAGGATGGCGCCGGCATTCGCAAGTCCTAGGAAAGCAACCATGTCGTCCTGATCGATGCCGTCGCCGGAAATCCCGATCGCGCCCACGAGTGTTCCGCCGCGATAGATGGGCACGCTGCCCGGAAATATCTGGATGCCGTTGGTGACCGCCGGAATGCTGCCGCAAGGCCCGGTATTGGTTCCGGCCAGTATGTTGCCGACGATTTTGTCGCGGACGAGATCCAATTGAAGACCAACCGAAAACGGGCTCCACTGGCTAAACGGTTTTGACAGCGGCCCCGGAGCTGCGCCGTTGATGCCATCCGGCAGAAACGGCCGCGCGAGGTTGCCGATTGCGCGATTCGAGTACGCAATGCCATTCGTGAGGGCGCCCGGAATCAGCGCCTGCATGGCGTTGACATAAGTGCTGGGCGCCGGCGCTGCGACGAGCGGGGGAACCGCCGTTTGCGCCAGAACGATTCCGTTTAAGGCGGCGGCCGCACCCGGCAGCGAAAATAGCAATGCGCTGCGCGCTTTTTGAATCGCGACATCGGTGCCGAATATCGGCGCGTCCGGCGTACGAATTATGCCGAGAATCGCCGCGTTGGTATCCACCACCGAAACGGTTACCTGCGCTGACAACCCGAGTGGCGTGCGAATTTGTGCACGCGCACGGTTGGCGATTTTGATCGCCTCCGCGAGGATGCGCGTTACTTCCGCCGCGGTGAGTTGTCCATCCGTACCGGCAATCGGCGGGAAGCGATTTACGCCAGCCCCGTTGTCGAGCACGTAGGCGCCTAAACCCGCAAATGCGGCCGTGGTGGTATCAAGCCGGAAACCGGATGCGGCAGTGCTGAAGGCGACGCCCGCCGTAACTGCCGCTACCGGCTTGTAAGTTGGCACGGTGATCAACGCTCCGCCGACCGGCAACGCTGGCGCGCCCGCCGGATTGGTGACGATCGCTTCTGAATCCGTATAACGGAAAGTGCGACCGTCCGCCGTAATATGGTCGGCGCGGCGATTGACCGGTGCGTCAAAGCCCCGCGCGCCGGCGACCGCAATCAGTTCATCCGGATCCTGGTCGATGTCACTGATAACCAGGTCGAGACCGTAGACGCCGTCGGAGATGACGCCAACGCCCCCGACCACGATGCCGTTCTTATATAGCGGCAAACCGCCCGGATCCGCCGCCAATCCGAGGGGCGAAGGCTTCGGCCCTGCGCTGCCGCCGCCAGGCGCCACGACGTCGGAGCACGACAGCGAAGAAAACTGAACGCCGAAAAGTGGTCCGCCGGGCGAGCCGATTTCGCCCGGATTGAAGTTCTCCTGGACAATCTGGTTGGCAGTGCGTGTCGAGAACGCATTGCCTTCGGACGACAGGTAAGCGCCGGTGACTGCTTTTGCGATGGCGGCATAACCAGAGGGCAAAATTCCAGCCGGCACGCTGTCGAGCCCTCCGACCACGCCGCGCCCGCCTGAAATTGCAAAAGTAGCGGCCGCGCCAGTCATCTGGAATACACCCAGCACATTTCCGGAACGGTCAACGACTGCGATAGTGGCGGGCGCGCCGCGCGCCGTTGCCTCCTGCACAGCCTGGCTCAGAATGCGGTTGACCTCGGCGACCGTTAACGCTGTCGGTGAGGCCGCCGCGCATCCACCTGTGCATCCCGGCGCCGCCAGCGTGGGGCCGCCATTGCCGCCATCATCACCACCGCAACTCACGAGCAATGCCGCGAGCAACCACACCCATATTCGAATCATTTTTTCCCCGGCGGAAGCATTTGCGCCTGCATCACGCCGTGCCAAAAATCTTTGCCTTCGTGGAATTTATGGCAGGTGGCGCAATCCGATGTCACCTTGCCGGTGACCGGACGGGCACCAACATGGCATTCGCGGCACTTTGCGATATCAGGCATTGCGATGTGCTCTGAATCCTTCGATTGGGACACGTTGTGACATTGCGTGCAGGCCTCGGTGGTGTGCTTGGCGTGACTGAACATTGCCTGCGGCATCCAGATCTGTGCAACGCGCACGGGTGCGACCTTCCAGCCGACGCTGTCCGTCTTGCGCGTTACTTCGTGGCACGTCGAGCAAACCTTGCGCGTTTCGAACAACTCGCGCAGCACGAGATTTGCTTTCTGGTCCGCTATGCGCAGCGCTGCCTGCCGCTCCTGATAGGTCAGTACCGCGCCGGGCCGCATGCGTGGCAAGTCCTTCGGCGGATTGACGTCCGGCGGTACATCGCCCAATACAAGGCGCGCATAGAACTCGCGCAGCATCGTCGCAATCTCCGCTTCGTCCCCGTGCACGACCTGCCGCTTCGTCACCTGCGGTTCGAACGCGAGCGAATGGCAGCGCTGGCAGTGCTGTTCCATTGACACAGGCACCATCAGGCGGCCGCCCACTTCCGGCTGATGGCAGTCGCCGCAATGAAGCACAGTGCGCCGGCCCGTCGCATCGCGCGTGCCGGTGGCATCGCGTTTGCCGTCCGGATCGCGCACGCCGCCCGCCTCCAGGTGAAGCTTATGATTGAACTTGAGGTTGGAGTGCTCCATCAGTTCGGCCGACGCCGGGTTGCTTTGACGCACCCGCTTGATGGCGTCCGGCTTGTTGGCGTCCATCAGTGACAGCCTGAACTCCGGATGCGACGTGCCGAAGTCCGTCGCCTTTTCCGATTTCGCGTCCGCCGCGACCGTCTTCACGTCGCGATGGCAGTCAGCGCATTCTTCCTGCGCACGCGGGGCCATCTGCATGCCCTTGTGATCGCGATGACATTCCGCGCAGCGCGTCTCGCGAAATGCCTTGCCTTGCGGCCCTGTGAGTTCAGCCGCCGGCACATGCTCGCGAATCGTCTTATGGCAAGCGATACAGGATAAATCGCGCACCTGAATGAATGGAAACTGGTGGCAGGCACGGCAGTCGGCGCCGAATGGCTGATGGCTTTTCGAAACCGGGCCCGGGTTCCATTTTTGTACAAACGTAGCTGCGGTGGTTTCGACGATGTCCCGAGCATTACCACCGGCGGATTTCGCCGAGGACGCGCGATAGCCCAGCAGGTCGGGCGCGATCGGCACCAACAGGCATAGCAGCAACGTACCGATGAAGCCGATATATGCCAGGCGGCGCTTGGACAAACGCGGCCGCTGCAATCCGTAGCGGCGGCCATCGAACGACTGCAACGGCAGCGCGAGAGTGACCGTCAATGCTAGCGGCACGCCGGCAGCCGGCGTTTCGATCTCCAGTAAATAGGGGCCAACCTCTATGCGGTCGCCGACTGCGAGTTTTACGCCATCGACCGCGCGGCCATTGACTTGAACTCTGCCGGGTTCCGCTGCAAGCGTTGCACCATCCTCGGACACCGTGATGACGGCGTGCTGAAGCGCGACGCGCGGATCGGGCAGATGAATCTGACATTGGGTGCCGCGACCTATATTGATGGTGGGACCGGCAGCCCGCTGCTGGTCCCGCTGTTGCTGGCCGCGCTTGTTGACGCTTATATAGGTGACTTGGATATCCATGCGCGCCGGGGTACGCTGCTACCAGAAATAAAACACGGAAACTATGTGCGCGGACAACGCCGCAAGCAGCGCAAACGACAGAGGCGCGTGAAAGTACAGCCAGACCTGCATCTGCGCGCGTAATTGCAGGTCGCGCCGCACGCGATCGGTCAATGCGACGATCCGCGACATCTCGGAGACGAGCTGCTCGTGTGCCTTGGCCTGCTCGCCTGTATAGCCGCGCACGCCCATCTTCAGCAACTCATCGCGGGCGACTCGCATCGGATGACGTGGATCGACGCCGGCAAGCTGGCGGCGAAAGCTGCCACCGAGAGCCGTTTTCTCGGCGGCACGCTTCGACGCGTTCATGAAAAGAGCATTGACTTCATCGGGGAGGTCAAGCGCAATGCGTTTGCATTTGCGCTCGAGATCGGCGACTTTGAGCAACATCGTTTCGAGCGATTCGCCGCTCAGATTCGCGGTCATGTAGCCGGGATAACGCATATAAGCGTAGATGCCGAAAAAACCGCTCGCAATAACCAGCATCATGAGCGCGTAGGCAAGCGTGTGAATGTTCCACCCGAACTCGAAGCCGCAATGGAGCGTGGCGACGATGATCAGGCTGGTGCCCAGGTAAACGTGGGCGGACGTCCATCCCTGCAGGCTGCCGAGGCTCGACTTATAGCGCCGTTTCCGAATGCCGAGCAGCATGAGCCAGACGATGAGCACTGCGCCGATGGTGCCGAGCGTATAGCCGAGCCAGGTGCCACCGTACGGTTTCAGGTAAACGGCAGGCGGCTGGTGCCAGAAGTAAACGCCAATGGCTGCGGCACACAACAACAGCGCCAACTTGAAATAGCGTCCGTGCTTGAACTCGAGTATGGACTGGTGTTGGCGCATCAGTTAATTGTCTGAATCATCCCTAGCAGCAAATGCCGCTGTAATTATTGCGTCGCGCTGCCAGCGTGCGACGTACCTTGATTTTTTCTGCGAATAACCCGAACGATTATAGCGGATTGAAACGTTTCGTAAACGTCTTGGCGCCTATCCAGCTTAAAAACTTTGAGCGAGTGCTGCTTTAACAACAGTCGCTTGCCATGCAAAGTTAAATGCGCCTCAAACTGCCGCATGATGACGACTGCATCACGCATGCCAGCGCGCCCCAAAATGGCTGCCCGGCAGGCGCCAACGCACCGTTCTGACGCGCGTTAACAATGCACTGTTTTGCGCGGATTACCGGTGTGATATTGAGGCGCCATAATGTCGCCGCCGGCTTTCGCGGCAATCCGGCAGTTCGCCACTTACACACGGCAGCGGAACGTGGTAGCCTCTTCATCCGCCCTGAAATTGATGAAAAACAAGTGCTCCCGATCAGGCGGGGCGCGACGGCGGCCACTTATCGACAAGGAGCCAATGATGTCCAATTCTCATTCGGAATTCGAGCAGGTATCTGTTGCCCAAAAAGCGAGCGCCGAAGTATTGATGTCCATCATGCGCACGTCATTTGAAGGCATGCAGCGTTTGACCGCGCTTAATCTGGCCGCCGCCAAAGAACTGTACTCGAACAGCGTTGCGACTTCGGGCAAGATCGCATCGTCAAAGGATATTTCCGACATGGCCCGCGTGAACCAGCAATTGGCGAAGCCGGAACGCATGATGGAATACTGGCGCAACGTATACGACCTGGTATCTGCCATGCAAAAAGACGTCAGCGCGGTGATGCAGTCGAACTACAGCCAGTTGACAAAGTCGGCCTCGTCCGCGATCGAACAGAAAAAAACCACTGCGATCGATGGCAGCGACGTGATTGCCGGCGTCATGAAGAATATGCTGGAACAAACCAACAAAGCGTTCGACAATATGACCGCGGTTGCCAGCCAGATGACAAGCATTGCCAACGCCAACATCCAGGCCGCGACGGCAGCTACGGAAAAGGCGATTGGCTCGGTTACTGAGATAAGCGCCAAAAAGTAGCGCCTCGCAGCAATGGCGCACGCCGCCTTTGCGAAGCGCGTCACTGCCAATGCGCAGTCAATTTTGAAACATGACTTGAGGGAGAACTAATATGCTAAAGGGAAAAAGTGCAGTCGTAACGGGGTCTACGAGCGGCATCGGCCTGGGAATTGCCGAGGGCTTCGCCAAGGAAGGAATCAATCTCGTTCTGAATGGATTCGGCGACGCCGGCGAAATCGAGAAGTTGCGCGCGGGTCTGGCGTCGAAGTTCGGCGTGAAAGTTATTTACGATGGCGCGGACATGAGCAAGCCGGACCAGATTGAAGCCATGATGAAGAAGGCCGCATCGACCTTCGGCGGCGTCGACATTCTGGTCAACAACGCCGGCATCCAGCACGTGGCGCCGGTCGAAGAGTTTCCGATCGCGAAATGGGATGCGATCATTGCGATCAATATGTCTTCCGCGTTTCACACGACCCGTGTGGCGGTGCCCTACATGAAATCGAAAAAGTGGGGCCGGATCATTAACGTGGCCTCGGCGCATGCCATGGTTGCCTCGCCATTCAAGTCGGCATACGTCGCATCCAAGCACGGCATCATGGGCTTTACCAAGACCATTGCGCTCGAAGTCGCTGAAGTGGGCGTTACCTGCAACGCGATTTGCCCCGGATATGTGCTGACCCCGCTGGTAGAGAAACAGATTCCGGACACCGCCAAGGCGCGCGGCATCACCGAAGAACAGGTAAAGCGCGACGTCTTGCTGGCGGCCCAGCCCACCAAGCAGTTCGTTACCGTCGAACAGGTCGCCGGAACGGCGATTTTCCTGTGCTCGGATGCGGCCGCGTCGATCACCGGTACTAATATCATGGTCGAGGGCGGCTGGACGGCACATTGATCGCACCGCCGGTGTTATTCATTGCGTGATTCACAGGCGGCCGCGCCCCAACGGGTCCGGCCGCAATTATTTACTGCAACAATCTGCTGACGGTACGACAGGGATGAAAGGCTCAACATGGCGATAAAATCCAGGGCATCGATAGACACTTCCAAGAAAAAGCGCATCAACTTTGCGCTGCAGGGCGGGGGCGCCCACGGCGCATTTGGCTGGGGTGTCATGGACAAGTTTCTCGAAGACGGCCGCATCGAGATTGAAGGCCTCTCGGGCACCAGCGCGGGCTCCATGAACGCGGTGGTGTACGCCTACGGCAAGCTCAGAGGCAACGACGGCGCGCGTGAGGCGTTACATAATTTCTGGAAAGGCATCTCCGACGCCGGACAGAAATTCGCCATTCCCAAGATGCCATGGGACACCGGCGCGCTGAAGGAAAACCCCATCCAGGATCTCATGAAGTCGATGATGAGCATCGTCTCGCCGTACCAGATGAATCCGATGAACTACAACCCGTTGCGCGAGGTCCTCGAGCAGCAGGTCGATTTCGAGGAACTCGAGCGCAGCCAGGGGACGACCAAGCTTTTCATCTGCGCGACGAACGTACGAACCGGCAAGGTCAAGATCTTCCACACGCCCGACGTCACCGCCGATGTCGTGCTGGCGTCGGCTTGCCTCCCGCAGGTTTTCCAGGCCGTGGAAATCAAAGGCGAGCATTATTGGGATGGCGGCTACATGGGCAACCCGGTTCTGTACCCGCTTTTTTATTACACGGAATCGCGCGATGTGGTCATTCTGCACATCAATCCGATCGAGCGGCCGGGCCCGCCCAAGACCTCGGCCGATATCGCAAACCGGCTCAACGAAATCACTTTCAATTCTTCGCTCATCAAGGAATTGCGCTCCGTCTACTTCGTGCAAAAGCTGCTGGATGACGGCTGGATCAAGGATGAGCACCGCGACAAGCTGAAGTACGTGCTGATCCACTCCGTCCGCGCGGACAACGCGATGTCCGACTTGTCGGCGGCCAGCAAAATGAATAGCGAGTGGAAGTTTCTTACTATGCTGCGCGACCGCGGCCGCGCCCTGGCCGCTCAATGGCTCGAACATAATTTCGAGCATTTGGGCGAGCGCTCGACAGTCGATTTGAAAAAGGAATTTTTGTAAGCACCGAAGCCAGGCCTTACCGCGAATGAAAAAGCGGCGAACCGGTTATCCGGTTCGCCGCTTTTTTTTGACGATGCGCCTTATTTTTTTGCGAGGTAGTCGTGGATAACTTTGCCGTAAGGCAAAGTCATGTCGGTGACCATGTGCAAACCGTCGACAACCTGCTTGACCGGCAAATCCGCGAGCGGACAATTGACCGACGGCACCATTTCAAGCCGCGCCTGACCGGTCCATGCGCCGTGGATGACGACGTTCTCGAACTTGATCGCCACGAGCTGCGCAATGGCCGGCGTTCCATCGATGTCAGGGATCAGCTTGAGCGTCACCTGAGTGCGCGACAGGTACTCCTTTTGTTTCGCGTGGTCGGCGCGGAAAGCATCATGCTTGTAGACCATCGTGCCCGTCGCGACCGATTGCGTAGCGTAATGCAGCGAGCCGGTCAGTGTATCGGCATTGACCGCCAGCGTTGCTTTGCCGTATTTCATCGGATAACCCCAGATTTCGCGGCCACCTGCCAGCGGCGGCGAACTATCCACATACATCTGGCTGATGAAATTGCACTGTTCGCCCTTGAACGTGCAAGGAATCACCTGCGCAGCGGCCGCATACGCGCCGAAGCCCTCCCCGTCCGGAAGATCCAGCCATTGCACCGCAATCGTGTCGCCTGCCGGCTCGAGCGGCTCCGGCAGAGCGGCCCGGATCGATGCAGCATCGGTCTTGTAGCTGATGACCAGATATTGCCGCTGGAAAAACTTATAGGGTCCCCGCGGATACGTCGGGCTTTGGAGAGGCATTGAAGCAAGTGCTCTGACATCACTTTTTTTCATGGCATGGTTTCCTGTGCGCTTATTCGTCTTTGAGATAATCGAACAGCACGCGGCCATGCGGCAACGTGAGGTCGCTGATGAAATGCTTGCCGCCGATGATGCGCTTCACGGGCAGGTCCGCAGCGGGTGCATTGACATGCGGAACCAGGTGCAGTCGCGCCGGCGACAGCCATACGCCTTTGACCGTAATATCGGTGAGGTTATAAGCGACCAGCTGGCAGATCTTGGGGCGCCCGTCGACGTCCGGAATTATTTTCAGATTACACGATGTGCGCGTCATGCCCTTCGCTTGCGCCTCGACGCCGCCGGGGGCAGCCTGATGTTTATAAGCCATCGTGCCCATGGCCACCAGCTGCCCTGCGTAATGAAGGGTGCCCGTTAACGTGTCCGAGCAAACTTCCAGCTTGGGCAGCGCATATTTCTTGGGGAAGCCCCAGATTTCGCGGCCCGCGGAAATCGGCGGCTCATCGTCAAGGTACATCTGCGCAGTGAAATTGATCGGTTCGCCTTTGTAGAAACAGGGAATGACAACTCCGCTCTCGGTGTAATCGCCGAAACCCGAACTGTCGGGCATGCGAATCCACTCATAGAGCACCTGATTCTCGGGATTGGGCTCCAGGGGTTCAGGAACGGCCTGACGCAGCAGATCTTTATCTGTTTCGTAAGTGACAATCATGAATTCCCGGTTGATGAACCGATAAGGTCCCATCGGATAACTCGGGCTCGCCGCCGGCATCGACGGCAGCTTTAGAATCTGTTCCGGTGTCATGTACTACCCCCTGTATATTTGTGGTTTCGTAAGCGCAACACCGGCCATCATAACTTGAATAACAGCCGCTGTGGACGGTCATATTTGGCGCTGGTTATGCGATTTACATCTTACAAGACGCCGCGCGCATTCGGTGTTGCCCTCTCTTATGACGGGGTATTAATTCCACAAAATCCGGTTTACAAAGCGGCCAATTAGCCTCGACAATCGCATCTCCGCGTTGCGGTTGAGCGAAAGTCCGATCTTATGCTTCGGTTCGACCCGAAATCCGTTCTTGTCGACAATTTCCTCGACCGCCTTACCGAAGAGTTCCGGCGTTTCTACGGCCACAGCGCCGAACCTCATTGCGACACCATTGCCACCGCCGGCATGATGGCCATGGAGATTCTCGCCGAGACCGATGCGCTGTACCACGATGCCGAGCACAGCATGATGGTCACGCTGGTCGGTCAGGAGATATTGCGCGGGAAATATCTGCGCGATGGCCGCATCTCAGCCTCCGACTGGGCGCATTTCATCGTGTCGCTGCTGTGCCACGATATCGGCTACGTTCGGGGCATCTGCCCCGGCGACGCCGGCAACGTCGCCGTCATGAATGCCTCGGGCGAAACTGTGAAGCTGCCTGCCAGCGCCACCGATGCATTCCTCACGCCCTATCATGTCGAACGCGGCAAGCTGTTCGTCCTATGGCGCTTCAAAGACCATCCGCTGATCGACGCGCGCGTCATCGCGACCAACATCGAGAACACGCGATTTCCCGTGCCCGCGGCGAACGATCCGAAGCTCGGCTCGGATTGGCCTGGACTGGTGCGTGGTGCCGACCTCATCGGGCAACTCGCCGATCCCGACTACATACGCAAGCTGCCCGCGCTCTTTCACGAGTTCGAGGAAACCGAGGCCAATCAGCGGCTCGGTAACAAGACACCGGACGATTTACGCGACAAGTACCCGAGCTTTTACTGGAACTTCGTAAGCGCGCACGTCGAGAACAGCATCGAATACCTGAAAGTGACGCGCATGGGTCGCAAATGGCTTGCCAGTCTGCGCGCGACGATCTTCTCGGCCCAGCATTGGGAGGCGCTATGAACCCGCGCTTCATGTTTCGTCCTTCGGATATCGTCATCGAAGCTTTTGTCGAACATCTGCAAGCGGAATATGAGCGTACGTTCCCACGGGGCGCTGCGGAGCACGGTCACGCGATCGCCGGCGCCGCGCGCGTGGCGCTCGGGCACATTGCACGCTCCAATGCGCTCTATCACGATGTGTCGCATACGATACTGGTAACGCAGATCGGGCAAAACATTTTGCGCGGCCGCATCTTGCGCAGCCATGACGTGACAACTTCGGATTGGATGCATTTCGTCGTCTCGACGTTGTGTTTTGCCGTCGGTTTCGTGCGTGATGTATGTCCCGGTGATGGCGACAACGATACCTGCGTGATCAATCCCGAAGGAGCCACGGTAACCATGCCGCGCGGCGCTACTGACGGCTGGCTGTGGCCCTATTCCACCGATCGCAGCAAATTATTCGTCGCGCATCATTTTCGCAACGACCCAGTCATCGACTGGACCAGGCTTGCCGCCAACATAGAATATTCGCGCTTCCCGCCCCTGCCCGACCGTAATCGGGAAACGACGACGTATCCAGGCCTTTTGCGGGCCGCGCATCTGATCGGATCCATCGCCGATCCGGACTTCGATATCAAAACGAAGCCGCTGCTGGTCGAAATGGAGGAATCGGGCATGACGAAAGTTCTCGGTTACTCCAATATCGCCGATTTTCGCACCGGCTTTCACGATCTCTTCTGGCTGTCGATGTACCCCTTGGTGGCGGACGGGCTTAAATTGCTCGACCTCACCGGCGAAGGTCGCGAATTCGTCGCTCATCTGCACTCGGAACTGCTGGTCGAAAAGCGTCCGTCCAAGACCACGGGGGTTTAACGTCGTCAAATTCCCTGGCACGCTCAACTGCGTGCCCGCAGCAATCTGCGCTGCGATTTTGCAGTCACGCTGCGCTCCGGCTTTGCTAATATCGCGCCATGGGAAATGGCATTCGTGGCTCGAAAAGACGCGGCATTGCGGCCAAATGCGGCGGTTCGTTTCGACCCGTGTATGAAAATCGCTCGCGGCTCCACAATTAAATTCACCGGGGCAAACCGCTCAACTCACGATGTACCATAGTTATTTCGGCCTCGGCGAAGCGCCCTTTTCGCTGGCGCCCGACCCGCGCTACCTGTATATGAGTGAACGCCACCAGGAGGCGCTCGCCCATCTGCTGTACGGCGTCAGCGGCGACGGCGGTTTCGTTTTGCTCACCGGGGAAGTAGGCGCAGGCAAGACGACCATCTGCCGCTGCCTGCTCGAGCAGATTCCGCAGGCCTGCGATATCGCCTACCTCTTCAACCCCAAGCTGACAGTTGAAGAGTTGCTGTCGAGCATCTGCTCGGAGCTCCGCATCGAGTGCCCGCCCGGCGGCGCATCGATCAAAACATTTGTCGACAGCATCAATGCCCATTTGCTCGCATCCCATGCCAAGGGACGGCATACAGTATTGATCATTGACGAAGCGCAAAATCTATCCGCTGAAGTTCTGGAGCAGATGCGCTTGTTGACCAATCTTGAAACCAATCGACGCAAGCTGTTGCAGATCATTCTGGTCGGTCAGCCCGAACTCGCCGAATTGCTTGAGCGCCGCGACTTGCGGCAACTCGCACAGCGCATCGTGGCACGCTATCACCTGCCGCCACTGACCCGTACCGAAATTTCCGCGTATGTTCAACATCGGCTCGAGGTAGCCGGCGCGCAGCGTCCCTTGATTCCGACAGCGCTGGCGGGACGCCTGTATCGCCTGAGTCTCGGCGTGCCCCGCGTTATTAACGTCCTGTGCGACCGCGCTTTGCTTGGCGCGTATGTGCAAGGCAAGGAACGCGTGGACAGGGCCACGCTTGCGCAGGCGGCGCGCGAAGTGTTCTATCAGCCGGCCCCGTGGCGACGCCGGCTGCTGCGTTTTTTTTCGAGCCGGCCGACTCGCCTGGATTCGACAACCGAAGAGCGCATCAACGCGCCGCGTGATGATCCGCCCGCATCACTGGTTGTCACGCCGGCTTCGATTGCAGTGAAGCCGGCAACGACACGCGCGCAAGCATCGCTCAGCGAGCCCGCGCCCGGCCCCGCGGAAGCGATCGAATGGCCCGCGAATGAACAGCGCAGCAGAAGTAAATCGCTCGCGTTGGCAGCCTTGTTCAACACCTGGGGCGTGGAATCTCCGGATATCAACGGCGCGCCAGCGGAGAAACTGGGGCTTCGCTGCCGGACAGCGCGTGGTGCCTTGGATGATCTCGTCAAGCTCGACCGTCCTGCGATACTCACTTTGCGGGATCGCAAAGGCCGGGAAATCCATGCGACCCTGACGAAGTTGACCGATGAAACGGCAACGGTCGCCGTCGGCTCAACGACGCAGTCCGTTGGCCGCCACGTGCTGGCCAGGCAATGGGCCGGTGACTATGCAATGCTCTGGCGTTTGCCGCCTTTCAAACAACAAGTGATCTGGCCCGGCGAAACCGGACCGGCAGTGCTCTGGCTCAGGCAACAACTGGCCCTCGCGCAGGGCAGCGCTGCAAAGGCAACCGAAGAGCCGATGTTCGATGACGCACTGGTCAACGAGGTGAAACAGTTCCAGCGCGAGCGCGGTCTGCTGCCTGATGGTGCAATCGGGGTGCAAACTTTAATTTACTTAAGTTGCATCAACGACAGCGCGGCGCCCCGTTTAAGCCCTTCGCAAGCGAACAAATAGTCCGTGTCGTACATCCTTGATGCGCTGAGAAAATCAGATCTGCAACGCCAGCATGGTGCGGCGCCTACGCTGCACACCGCGCATATCACGCCGCGTGGCGGCAGACGACCCGGCTACTGGATGTACTGCGCGCTCGGCGCGTTGCTGATTGCCGCCGGCGTTGCAATTGGCTGGCTGCGTCCGTGGCAAACCGTGCAGTCCCCGCCCACCGCGGTACCACTGGCTGCGAAGCCCGCCGAGCCCGTACCAGCGCAGGTCGCCGTGACGCCGCCGTTGCCGGCCAAATCTGTACTTACGCCAGAGGCTTCGGCGCCCACTCCTGCTGCGACCCGACCACCCAGCAAACTGCCTTCAGTGAATGTTCCTACGAAGCCCGCACCCGCACACCCGCCTGCTGCTCAAGCGCGGGAAAAGGCCAGCGCTTCGCCCCTTGTGACTGACACGAAAGTTCTGGCAATCACTGAATTACCGCCATCGATCCAGCAGGAAATACCGCCGATGGCCATATCGGTACATGCTTATTCTTCGAGGCCGGCGGATCGCATCGTCGGCATTAACGACCGGCTGTTGCGGGAAGGAGGCAACGTGCCGCCGGGCCTCACGCTCGATGAGATCACGCCGGACGGCATGGTCTTCAGCTATAAAGGGTATCGCTTCCGGCGCGGCGTGGGCGCCGTTGACTCGCGGTAGACACTTTTTTCGTTTAGCACGCTCGCCCATCCAACGCATAACACTGCGCGCACCGCTATCACCGCCACTGAAACTCGTAATTGCCGGCGCCGCGCTCGACCGCAATCATGCGCATGAACGGATCGAGCTGATCGCGCTGTTGCGGCGGCACATGCGCAGTTGCGTAAAACGACGGTCTGCCGCTCTGCGCCCATTCACCGCTGCCGTCGAGCTGGAGCGGCCCGGCGAGCGTGCGCAAACGGGCCGAACTCGCGAGTCCTGCATGCTCAATGCGCAACTCATAATCTCCGAGCGGCGAGACTTTTGTGTGGGCTGAAGTTGCGGCCCGCCAGACTATCAACGCCGTCGCCTGCACGGAGGCTTTGGTCATCATCAAATCTGCAATGTGGATGTCGAACTCGCCGCCGAGGCCTAATGCCGCGAGCTGCGGTTCCACCATCGCAAGGACGGCGGCTGGCACTCGAATATCGGCATCGGTCACATCGATCCGGGCGCGCGATGCTGCGATCCGAAAACGCCGGGTACTCCCATCCAACCCGATTTCCCATGCGAGTCTTCCCACGATAAGTTCTCCGGCCAGCCACCGCCAGGCGATTTCCTTGGCGATCCCGAACTGGCGATTTTTGTCGAGCAGTTGAATTCGTCCTGCGCCGGACCAAACGCTGCCGTGCGGCTCAGCCAGGCGCATCCTGCCATCGGTTGCGCTCGCGAGGAACCCATCCACCAGCGTAGCCGGCGCGATGCCGACCAGCATAAGGAGATAAGCCAAGCTCCCTGCAGCCAGCCAATGCCAGCGCTTCATCGCTGGCCGGCGCGGGCCAACGTTCCGGTAACGGCAACCTGGCCTGGGGCAGTCAGCGCCTCGATCCGGCACGCTTCCAGATGCACTTGCTGCGCGTCCAGGCTTTGCACCAGGTTAAGCCAGTCGGCAAACGCTATTGAGCCAAATACGATCTTTGCCTGATTGGGACCGACCGCTTCCACGTTCTGCAATACTTTGGACAAGCCGGCAGCGCCGACCTGGGTCTGCACCAGCGCCCTGATGTCGGTGGGCGACACGCTAGCCGGCGGAATCGCGCGCAGTCGCTCGTATTCGGCGGCTTGTCGCTCAAGCAGACCAGCGCGCTCTCGCAAGGCCGGCACGACGGCGCTGCGCAATTGTGCGCGCGAGCGCTCGATCGTATACATCAACCACATGCAGATCGCGATGCCGAGCACCGCGGTGCCGATCGCAATCGTCAATCGCTCGCCCGGCGTGCGCCCCCGCCAGAATTCGGCGTACACCGCACGTATTGCGCTTATCCACGCGGTCATGACGGATTCACCGTCACAATGAATGCGCCGTTGGCGCTGCGACCCGGCATGAGAGACGCATCCATACTGGCGCCGCTCTGCAGCAAGCGCAGCAGGAAGCGGCGCGCCGCCGGCTCATCGATGCCGGATAATTCGAGCGAGAGCCTTCCCTGCTCATAGGCCGCCACGCGCAAACTGCCGGCAGGAAGTTCTTTCAGTGCCAGCGCGGTTTTTTCCATCATGGGCAGAAAGTCACCCGTGTCACTCACGCCGGCGGCATGCCGCGCCTCGGCGAGTTTGCGGCGCATTTGCAACGCGGGATCGACGACCGCGACCGCATCCGGAACCGCCGCCCGGAAGCGCGACTCCATCTGCTGCCTTAAGGTGCGCTGCTCGCTGTGCAGAACTGTCCAGTCGGCCGTCAGCGCCAGCGCATGCAGCACCACGGCGCACGCAGCGATCCACGCGGCCGGCCGCAATCGAGTTGCGAGATCCCCGCTCAAGCGCCAGCCATCGCGTTGGCGCCACAAATTCGTACCGGCGGCAGGCGCGGCCGTGCTCCAGCTCCATTGACCAGCCGACCGCAGCGGCACAAGAAGTTCGCGTTGCCATGCTGCAAGATCGGGGCCGCTGGCTTCTTCCATGGCGTATGCGGCGATCGCCGTCGGCAGCGCACCCGCTTTGCGTGCCGCTTCGAGCATGAGCCGCAAAGTTAACGGTGGTGATTCGTGCGAACCGCAGTCGGTAGCCGCGCCTTCATGATCTCCCGTACGAATGAAACCTTCGCGGCCGCCCCACGCAAGGCTCCATTCGCCGGCTGCCCTCGGCAACAACAGTATTTCACTGTGAACTTCAGAATGGTCAACCCCTGCCGCCTTGAGTGCTGCGCGCCAGCGCTCGAGCGCGCTTTTGTACATCACGGCGACGACATCCGCACTTCCCGCGTTACCGAGCCAGGCCGTGTGGTGCGCTTCCGGTTCCCCCACAACTTGGTCTTCGACGGCGAATGAAAGAAGGCTGCCTCCCCGGCTTTTGGCACCCCGCGGCAGATTTACCCGCGCAAGCACGACTTCGTCCGCCGGCAACACGAGTTGCACCCGCGAGAAGTGACGCGGGACATCGGCGAGTGTTCCTTCCCCCTGAACGGGCGCGTGGCCGGCGTCACAAATTGCCCATTGGCAGCGCGGCGGACCGGCGTTAAGCGAACCCTTGATGCGCAAGAGCCTCATAATGTTTTCTGCCAGACGATGAGCGGCCACCCGGTGCCTTCGCGCGAGAGCAACGCGACACCTCGCGCCTGCGCTTCGCCCCATCTTGCGTGCACGCTAACCAGGAAATATTGACTGGCGAGCGCAATGCCCGACGCGGGCACGGCAAGCCTGCCCGGAAGCCGGTTCGCGAAATCGGCCACCGAGTTGAAATAGGCACGGTCGCGCTGAGCGACGAGGGCGCGAGCGGCATCGAGGTTCATGCCGTCGATGGTCGCGGCGAGCACTTCAGCCGACGCGGTATTTACGTTGACCTGCGTCGAGTGAGGCAATGCAGTGATGAATGGCCGCAGCCGCGCGCGCACTTTGCCGTCGAAACCGCGCACCAGCGCGAGTTCGGAAACATCTGTAAGCATCCGGTTGGCCGCAAGATACGGCGGCTGCAGTGCGAGATAGTAATTATCTTCCGCGCCGTCCGCGGAACGCTGCTCGTTGTCGTTGTCGAGCCAATCGGCGAGCGCGTCGCCGAGGCTGGCGGGCAAGTCCAGAATGGCAAGCAGGCGGCGAAAACGCGCCAGCTCGGCGCGATCGATGATGCCGTCCGCCGCCAGATTGTTGAGATTGAACGCGCCCTGCTGGTCTTCGATGAAACCGGAAATTTCGCCATTGTTGAACGGCACCGGCGCGATTTTTAGGGCCCACGGCTCACCCAGGTGGTCGAGCGGGCTGCGGCGCCGGTCGTCATTGAGAACGGCGCGCGCCCAGTCAACGCCTGCGCGCACGAGACCCTTGGCCTGTGTGTAGTCAGCAGTCAGTTCACTTTGGCGCGCCCAGGTACTCTGCGACACCATGATGGCTGTCGCGGTCATTGCGGCGAGCGCCACGATGCCCATAGCAAGCACGATCGCAACGCCGCGCTGATGCTGCTTCATGATGATTTCAACTCGAAAATGCGCACGATCTGCTCGCCCGTCGCAAACACAAGGCGCACTCGCACCGCTCGCGGTATAAGAGCATCGCTGTGCGCAGCCGGCCAGATATTGACCCATGCCAAACCGGCGTTCAAGTACTGCAAATCGAATCCAACGACCCCCTCAAGCAGAGGAAAGCGCTCGGGCACTGCGGCGGAGGCGACATCGAGGCCCGGCCACAGCCACAACTCGATTTGCTGTCGATCATTAAGTCCGTACGCAATTCGCCGCGCCGTATCGACGCCCTCCATTGACGCGAACCGGCTGAATTCAATTTCCGGTATCCGCGCATGGCCGGGCGCCCCGCGCCACGCAGGCGCAGTTCCCGCCGCAGTGCGCACAGCGCGCGGCATTGCGAGATGAACATCGTGCTCGAACCGGGCGAAAAATGAGGCGACGCTTCGCCACCTGGCGGTTTCCTGCGCCACATGCTCCCGCGTAGCGCTGACGGCCGCCAGTCCCCGATACGATACGAGTGCCAGCACTGACAGGATGAGCAGCGTCACCAGCAGTTCGATCAAAGTGAAGCCGCGAACTGCCTTCATTGCCGCATCGTTTGGGTTTGCGCGAGCACGCCCGACAAGCGCGCAAGGGAATGAGATTCATCGGTCACCGCAAAAACCTGCACGTCGATCCGGCGAAATGCCGGATTGGGCAGCGCCGTTACATCCTCGCGCCACCGGAACTCAACGCCGGACTGATACTGCGAACCGCGTTGCACGCCCAGCGGCAGCCAGTCCCTGCGCGCGCGATGCTCGGCAAGCACGTTCTCCGCAACCCAGCCGGCGAAGAGTCGCATGCGCAATTCACCGACGCTGGCGGTGCCCTGCCCCGCGGTGCGCAATGCGGCAAGCAATGCTATCGATACGATGGCGAGGGCAACCATCACCTCGATCAGCGTGAACGCCGACTGCCGATCAGAGTGCCGGCGCACTGTCGCTCCCTTCCGCGAGCGCGCGTACGCTGCCCCCGGCCGCCGACTGGACGAGGTAACGATCGGCGCCCAGAGTGAGTTCTACCGTAAAGAACAGCGGTGGCGCGTAAGGCGTAAATTCGAGACGCAGCGCATCCTTGCGCCGCATGTTTTCCACACGCAGCCCGGAAACGATCATGCCGTCCGGCAAAGTGCGCTCGTGCAGCAGGTCGTTGTCGCGAATTTCAGTCCAGGCGGCTCCATCGGCTGAACGCCAAAAGCGGTAGGTGGATTCGCTGGCGCTCCAGCCGATCGCTTTGCCGGTGATATTCGATTCCGACGTCGCCAGGTCGATGAGTTGGGCCAGCCGTTCCGCCTCGATGCGCAGCAACCCGCGGTCATCGCGTCGCGCCGTAACGCTGACGAGCCCGATCAGGAGTCCCATGACCAGGACCACGACCAGCATCTCGATCAGGGTAAAACCCGTCGCATCCCGCGGCCGTGGTCTCTGCCTTTCTTCTGCGCCTGCGCGGGTTAAAGAGTCCACGAGCCGATATCTGCATCGTTGCCTTCACCCCCGGCCGCCCCATCGGCGCCGAGGCTGTATACGTCGATGTCACCGTGCAGACCGGGGTTCAGAAACTGGTACGGGTTGCCCCACGGATCTTTGGGCAGGCGCTCGATATAGCCGCCAGACTTCCAGTTAGGCGGCAGCGGCATTGCGAGCGGCTTTTGCACCAGCGCCTGCAGACCCTGTTCGGTCGTCGGGTAGCGCAGGTTGTCGAGCCGATAGAGCTTGAGTGCCTGCATGAAACTGGCGATATCCTGCTTCGCCGCAATCACTCGCGCTTCATCAGGACGGCTGATGATTTTGGGCACGACCAGCGCCGCGAGTATGCCCAGAATGACCACCACGATCATTACTTCGAGCAAGGTGAAACCTGAGCGCCTCGGATGCGGCGTCGCCAGACAACAGTACCGGTTGACTGCCGCAATTTCACCGCCAATAAGTTGGCTCATACGCGAATCGTGAGTTTCAATGGCGCAATTGTTGCTTTGCGTAGACCGCATCGCAGCGCTCAATATTGTAATTGGAACATCGAAAAAAACGAGCTTGAAGTATACTCCGAAGCGAGCTGTTCATTCCGGCGCGCGAAGTTCTTTGCGCTATCCGGAGCGGCAAAAAAACGAGTTCCCATGGTTGGCATTTCGCCGAGACAAACAAATTTCGCGCAGTCGGCGTTGGTGTTTGCCGCGACGCTTGCAGCGCTGGTGTTACTGGGTGCGGTCCTCGCGTATTGGACCTGGGCGTGGCTTGCACCTCGTCCCGCGGCGCGTGCGCGCATGGCCGACGATGCGCCACTGCGCGTCGACGCCGCATACACTTTGTTCGGCGGCGCCCGGCGCAACGCAGCTGCGCCCGCTGCACTTGCAATCAAGGTGCTCGGCGTCGTAGCGGCATCCGGCGGCAACACTGGCTATGCGATAGTCCAACTCGAGAGCAACAAGATTCTCGCAGCGCGCGAAGGCAGCGATATCGCGCCCGGCATCCGGTTGGCGCAGGTGGAGGCTGGACAAATCGTTCTTGAACGCAATGGCACGCGCGAGACGCTGGCCTTGCCTGGAAAAAAATAGCCGCACTGATGCAGTAGGACGGTGCGGCACCAATACCTTGCGCGCGTGAGCGGATACGCGCAGGGTATGTGCAAACATTAACGCCGTCCGGCGCGGCGGCGAGGGAGTGAAGATGAGTGTCACACGGCGTGTAATAGCGGCGTTTTTGTGCGCGAGCCTCATACTTGCGCCCGTCGGCGCCTGGCCTGCTGACGCGGCCGGGCGGCCCGGCGGCGATGTCGTCACGCTCAACTTCGTCAACGCCGACATCGAGGGCGTCGTCAAGGCGGTCGGCGAAATTACCGGCAAAAATTTTCTGCTCGATCCGCGGGTCAAGGGCACCGTCAACATCATTTCGGCAAAGCCGATCTCGCGCGCCCTGGTATACGATGTTTTCCTGTCGGCGCTGCGTCTTCAGGGCTTCGCCGTCGTCGAAAGCCGCGGCATTCTCAAGATTGTTCCCGAGAGCGATGCCAAACTCAATCCAAGCCCGACCTACGGCCCCGACGACAAGGTAAGAGCGGCCGGCGATCAGATCCGCACCCAGGTCTTTGCACTGAAATATGAATCCGCCGTCCAGATCGTACCGATTCTGCGGCCGCTCATTGCCCCCAACAACACGATCACCGCCTACCCGAACAACAACACGCTGGTCGTCACGGATTACGCGAGCAATCTGCAGCGCATCGAGAAGATTATCGAATCGATCGATCAGCCGAGCAGCAGCGACGGCATCGTGATTCCGCTCCAATATGCCTCCGCAGTCGACATGGCACAGACGGTAAACCGCCTGTTTCTCGAAGCGCCGCAGGTCCAGGCAGCGCCCGGCAGCGCCGACACGATGCAACGCATGGTGATCGTCGCCGACACGCGTTCGAACAGCCTGCTTGCGCGCTCGGACAACCCCTCGCGGCTGGCCAAACTGCGCAGCCTCGTTGCCTTGCTCGACACGCCGACCAGCGCCGCCGGCAACATGCATGTCGTATTCCTGAAAAATGCCGAGGCCGTGAAAATCGCCGAAACGTTGCGCGCAATCTATCAAACCGGCAGCGGCCCGGCGCTGCAGCGGCCGGCCGCACCGCCCGTTACGGCGCTGGGCGCATCGCTCGCCACCTCCCCCGCCAACGGCGGCGCGCCAGGCACACCTCCGACAGCAGTTCAGATGGGCGCTCCCCTGTCCTTTAGCGGCCAGCCGCAACCCGCCGCCACCGCGCCGGGCATCATTCAAGCGGATGCTGCAACCAATTCGATCATCATCACTGCGCCGGACGCCATATATAACGATTTGCGCGCCGTGATCGAAAAGCTTGATTCACGCCGCGCCCAGGTTTACATCGAAGCGCTGATCGTCGAAGTGAACGCCGGCAAAGCGGCGGAATTCGGGGTGCAATGGCAGGACCTGAGCGGCGTCAATTCAAACAACTCGCAACCTTTCGGCGGCACCAATTTCGGCGGCCCGGGGCAGAATATTTTCGGTATCGCCGCGAACCCGGCCTCGGCGGGCCAGGGTTTGAGCGTCGGCGTCATCAAAGGCGTAGTGAACGTGCCGGGCATTGGCCAGATTCTCAACATGAATCTGCTGGTTCGCGCGCTCCAGCAGGACACTTCCGCGAACATACTGTCCACGCCGACGCTGCTGACAACGGACAACGAAGAAGCGAGGATCGTCGTCGGCCAGAATTTGCCCTTCATCACCGGCCAGTACGCGCTCTCGGGATCGTCTACGACGCCTACGCCGTTTCAGACGATCCAGCGCCAGGACGTCGGCGTTCAGTTGCGTATCAAGCCTCAGATCTCCGCCGGGGGCACGGTCCGCCTGCAGCTTTACCAGGAAGTCTCGAGCGTGGATCCGACGACCACCAATAACTCGGCGGGCCCAACAACCAACAAACGATCGGTCGAATCGCTGGTGCTGGTCGACGATGGCCAGATTGCGGTCATCGGGGGTCTCATTCAGGACAATACCAGCGACACTGTATCCAAGGTGCCGGTGCTCGGCGATTTGCCGCTGCTCGGCGGATTGTTCCAATACAAAACAAGGTCGCGCACCAAAACGAATCTGCTGGTATTCCTCCGCCCGACCGTCCTGCGCGACGGCCGGCAGGTAGATGCCGTTACGAGCGAGCGATACGACTATATTCGCGGCGAGCAGGAAAGAGCGCGCGCGCAAGGTGCCGCTACCGGTGTTTTGCCCAACGTCGGCGGCGCCGAACTTCCGCCCCGCCCGCCCGCCGCTGAATCAGTGCCCGCGCAACCTAGGTAGCGGCGTGGCCCACCCGTCACCGGCTGCCGTGCCCTATGCGTTCGCCAAAGCGAACGGCGTGGTCGTCACCGGCCGAGATGACACCCGCGCAGAAGTGGCCGTGCGGTCGGATGCGCGGGCCGGCGCAATCGCGGAACTGAGGCGGGTGCTCGGCGTCCCGCTCAACGCGCGCCGCATCGAAGCCGCGGCGTTCGATGAGCTGCTCGCTCAGCACTATAACGGCGCCACTGCGGGCGCGGCTGCGCTCGCCGGCGACCTTGCCCAGGACATCGATCTGTCGCGCCTGCTGCAGGAAATTCCCAAAGTCGCCGACCTGCTCGAGAGCCAGGACGATGCGCCGGTCATCCGCCTGCTCAATGCGCTTTTTACCCAGGCGTTGCGCGACGGCGCATCCGACATACACATCGAGCCCTTCGAATCCCGCTCCGTGGTGCGCCTGCGCATCGACGGCACATTGCGCGACCTGATCGAACCGGCGCGCGCCCTGCACGCGGCGATCGTTTCGCGGGTGAAGATCATGGCGCAGCTCGATATCGCGGAAAAACGCCTGCCGCAGGACGGCCGCATCGCGCTGCGCGTCGCCGGCAAGCCGATCGACGTCCGCGTATCGACCATTCCCACGGGACATGGCGAAAGGGTCGTGCTGCGCCTTCTCGACAAGCAGGCCGGCCGCCTCGACCTCGCGCGCCTCGGCATGGACGAAGCAACACTCGCGCAGCTCGACAAGCTGATCCGCGCACCGCACGGAATCGTGCTCGTCACCGGCCCCACCGGTTCGGGCAAGACGACGACGCTGTATGCCGCACTCTCGCGTCTCGATGCAGGTTCGCTCAACATCATGACCGTCGAGGATCCGATCGAGTACGACCTCGACGGCATCGGCCAGACGCAGATCAATGCGCGCATCGAAATGAGTTTTGCGCGCGCGCTGCGCACGATCCTGCGGCAGGACCCCGATGTGATCATGATTGGCGAAATCCGCGATCTTGAAACAGCGCAGATCGCAGTCCAGGCGAGCCTGACCGGGCACCTGGTTTTTGCCACGCTGCACACCAATGACGCAGTGAGCGCAATCACGCGACTCGTCGACATGGGAGTCGAGCCGTTCCTGCTTGCATCGAGCCTGATCGGTGTGGGCGCGCAGCGGCTGGTGCGCAAGCTCTGCCCCGAATGTCGCAAGCCCTTCACCCCGGACCCGGCGCAACTGCAAACCCTCGGTTATGCGCCAACGGCAGCCCGCCTCTACGCGCCGCAGGCATGCGCGGCCTGCAACCAATCCGGTTATCGCGGTCGCACCGGCATATATGAATTCTTCACGCTCGACGATCAGCTGCGCCGCTTGATTCATGACGGCGCATCGGAGCAGACGCTGCGCGCGCATGTCACTGCAGCAGGGATGCGTTCGTTGCGGGACGATGGAATGCGCTGGGTGTCGCAAGGCGTGACCAGTCTCGAAGAAGTCGTGCGCGTCACGCGCGAATAACGGGGCGATGCCGGCGATCCGCTTCGAAGCCCTCGACGCTGCCGGCCGCAAGGTCTCCGGCACGCTGCAGGCCGATACGCCGCGGCAGGCCCGCTCCCAGCTTCGCGCGCAGGGTCTGTTGCCCGTTGCCATTGACGACCACACGGGCGCGGCAGAACGCGGGCGACTGACATGGACGCGCGGTATCTCGGCGGCCGAGCTCAGCCTGCTGACCCGGCAGATGGCCACGTTACTAGAGTCGGGCCTGACCATGGAGCAAACGCTTAATGCGCTGATCGAGGAAGCCGCGACGCCGGCCGCGCGGGACATTCTGAACGGCGTCAAAAATGAAGTCACCGCCGGTCACTCGCTCGCAGGGGCGCTCGGCGTCTACCCCAGGTGTTTTCCGGATTTTTATTGCGCGCTCGTACATGGCGGCGAGGAATCGGGCGCGCTGCCGAAAGTGTTGCAGCATCTTGCCGACTATCTTGATACCCGCCAGGCCTTGAAGCAGAAGACCGGCCTGGCACTGCTCTATCCAGCACTTGTGACGGTAGTCGCAATCGCCATTGTCACCGGTTTGCTGACCTATGTCGTGCCGCAGGTGGTGCAGGTATTTCAGCAATCGCGTCAGAGTTTGCCGCTTTTAACGCGCGGGCTGATTGCGCTAAGCGATTTCGTGCGCAGCGCATGGCCCTATCTGGCAGTCGCGCTGATCATTGCAGGTATCGCATTGCGCACGCTGCTCCAACGCCCCGGGCCGCGCCGCCGGTTCGACGCGTGGTTATTGCGCACGCCGATGCTCGGACCGCTGATTCGCGGGATCAACACGTCACGCTTCGCCAGCACGCTGGCCATTCTGGTCGGCGGCGGCGTTCCCCTCCTGAGTGCGCTGCGTTCCGGCGCGCGCGTGGTGACCAATGCGGTAATGCGCGACGCCATCGAGCTTGCGATCGAGCAAGTGCGCGAAGGCACCAGCCTTGCGCGCGCGCTGGGAGCCACACGCACGTTTCCTCCGATGCTTATTCACCTGGTCGCAAGCGGCGAAGCAAGCGGCCGGCTGCAGCAAATGCTCGAACGTTCCGCCCGCCTGGAAACGCAGGCGCTCGAACGGAGGCTGGCCGTATTTCTGACCCTGATCGAGCCGGCGATGATCGTCGTGATGGGCGGCATCGTCCTGCTGATCGTGCTCGCCATCCTGTTGCCGATCATCGAAATCAATCAGCTGGTGCGCTGAGCCGGTGGCCCGGCGTAGGAAAATCCGCGCTAACCGCGCGCCGCATTCGACCCGCATCGGCGACCGCGCACCGGCCGCAACCGCGCCACACGCGGCACGCATACCGCTGATCGATGCTCTCCGCGGTGGGGCGATCGTCCTGATGATCGCGTACCACTTTTGCTTCGATCTGAATCACTTCGGTGTCATTCAGCAGAATTTTAATCGCGAACCTTTCTGGCTGGCAGCCCGCGGATTTATCTTAACGAGTTTTCTTGCGTTGGTTGGCATCAGCCTCGCGCTAACTGCCCAGCACGGGATTCGGACGGCCGCTTATGTGAAGCGCCTGGCGCTGATCGCGCTCTGTGCGGTCGCGGTCAGCGCAGGCAGCTATGTGTTATTTCCGGCGACCTGGATTTACTTTGGCGTGCTGCACTTCATATTCGTCGCGGGGATCGCCGGCCTCCCGTTCGTGCGTTTGCGCTGGAGTAACCTGATCCTCGGGATCGCGCTGATAGCGGCAGGCGTGTTTCTCGCTTTTCCGCTCTTCGATCAGCCGTGGCTCAACTGGATCGGACTCATGACCCAGAAGCCGGGCACTGAAGATTATGTACCGTTGCTGCCATGGTTCGGCGTCCTGTTACTGGGCCTGTTCGCCGGCAAGCGACTATTAGCGGGACGCTTGGCGGGTTGGGTCCACCGCTGGCGTGGCGCAGGACCGCTTGGTCGCTCGCTAAAATGGATGGGACGGCATAGTCTCGCCGTCTACATGCTGCATCAGCCGGTATTGATCGGTATCCTGTACCTGACGGTGGGACACCCCGGATAGACCACGAGCCCCCGGCAGCATGCGCTGCACCAGAGCCCGTCTGGATCCTGCTAGGCTTTTGCAGGGCTTCTGACTTCGATACCAGCGGCCTTCGCGAGATCGCGATGAATGCGCGCTACACGCTCGACTTCCCCTTTGGCGGGGAAGCGTTCGTAGAAGCCTTCGACCTTGAAAGACTTCTGCAAATCGCCCCACACGGCCAAGCGGTCTTCCCACCGCTTGATACGTCCATCCGCCGGATCGGCATCTTCACGCGCCAGATCGGCGCAGACCCGGATCAACGCTTTCAATGTGACCGGCTTGGTGACCATGTAGCTGTCATTCGCCCAGGTATCGCCCCACACGCGCTGCGCGGCCTTGAGGAAATCGCGCACGATTTCATAATACTTTTCGGCCTCGCGATAGCTATTGGTCGCCTGCTTGATCTTCTTCCATTCGGCGCGCACCCAGCGATACAGCTCATTGAACAACTCAGCCTGGAGTATCCATTTGTCTTTGAGGCTGCGGCCGCCGAGGCGGTTGATCCGGTAACGCAACGGACTGTCCGATTCGCTGTAAAGGCTGTCGACCAACCGCGCGGCAAAGCGCCGGTCGGGATCGGCCCAGGACACACGTTCGTACAAGTCGACGAGGTGGCTTTTGTTGATGCGGGTGGGCGTCGAATTGATGATGACGAACATTTCCGCGGCGAAATCTTCACTGCGCGCATCGAAGATGACGCAGGGCACGTCGATCCCTTTGGCTTCCTCGGGATGCTCGGCGAGATAGAAACGCAGCGCGGCAAGCCGATGCTGGCCGTCGATGATCAGGTACTTGGACGTCGGTTCCTGCAAATGGCCGACATGATCCTGGCCTTCGAGGGCGCGGAAATTCAGCTTGTCGCTGGTGAAAAGCAGCACTGTGCCGGGAATCGGCGGCTGGGTTACCGCCATTTCGTAGAAGTTTTTGAGCGACCTTACCTTGGCGCGCGAAACCACGCGCTGGAAAGCCGCGTCATTGCGTTCGATGCGCGCGATGAACTGTGCGATCTCATCGTTTTGCGGCACGGTCTGCGCGGCAATCTGCTCATCTTCACCGTAATACCGGCTGATGAAGCGGACTTTGTTCAGGATCTCCTTCGCAGGGCAACTCGCGAAGTAAAAGATTCCGTCCTTTTGGCGTATCCTAGTTGCAAGCATGGTGTGTGTCTTTCGATTTTGTATTCACACTGAGCCAACCCCGCGTCCAGCCGAACCTCGCGGCCCCTCGCTCAGACGTAATGATATATGAAATCAGGGGTCTGCGGCTCGAATCTGACCTAAAAAAGCCGTTTTCCGAGGAGAAATGCCCTGCTTAAGTCATGCTCATGGCATTACTCCGCCCTCGCGGCAGCCTCTTGATGCCCATTGAAGTGCCTCAGGGTTGGCCGAGAACCAACGGCTCCTTTACGGGATAACCGTCGCTCCATACGCCCATATAGCGCTGCTGCGGGGTGTTGCCAAGCGCATATTCGCGATTCCGGCCATAGAAGGCTGCGTCCGAGAGCCCGTCGAACCACTTCCAGTACCCGAAAAAATCCAGCGCGTCGGGCGTGGTTACCGTCACGATACCAACATCCGGCAAATCTTCTTCATCGCGGGTTTCGGTCCGGGTAGGGTCGGGCAGCACATCGCCGCGCGCCTGCCCGCGCTCAAGCATGCGCTCGCGCGCGCTGCTCAGACGCCCTCCCTCCGAAGTCAAAGGTGCGGGAGGACCGGTTCTTGCGAGCGGGGAAAAGTGGTGCGCTTCGAGTGGTGGCGAACCGTGAGCGTCGGAGCTGACCAGCACGAAATTCTTGTTCTGCGGCGGCACCTGGGTTGCCTGTAAATAAATTCGCTTGGCATCGAGATCGCGCGCCACCCGATCGCGATCGCCGGCGACGGTTACTATCAGGGTCGCCGCGGGGATCTGCGCAAGGTCGTCGAGCGCAACCGCGGCACGCCGTGGCGTCATCCACGTTTTTCCCGGCTGGACGCTCAAAAAAGCCTGCACCGGCGGTAAGCCGCTCGCTTGCGCGCGAGCCGCGATATTGGCGCATAGCACGCCCCCCAGCGAGTGCCCGACCAGGGCAAAGCGCTTGGGGTCCGCGGCGACACGGGCACCATTGGAACGGAGGATGGTCAGCGCGCTCGTAATGGCCGCGATGGCGTTGGGCGTAAAGTCGGCGACCGGCGTGATGTATTCAGCCTGATAAGCCGGATAAACCACGATATTGCCGCGTTTTACGATGTGTTCGATCCACGCGAGGTAAGGTTGCGGACTCAGTGCGCCCCAGCCGTGCAGGAACACAACCACCGGCGCAGTTTTCGGGGTCGGCGCGGCAGGCTCAAAGATCCAATACTGCGTGAGCCCTTTGCCATAGCTCGTAGCAACCACCTCCCGATGGCGATAGTCGGCGCCCCCGGGTCCCTTTGCCGGCTGTAGCGGTGGCAGCGGCTCGGCCGCCTGCACGCCTGCGGCGATCAAAAACAGCACGGCAGTGCACCATCCTCGCGGATGCGGCACTGCCTAGGCCTTCAACAAGTCCAAGGCACGAAACCGGCCATTCAGTGCGACGGCCGGATTCACTCCCCACCAGCGTTCGAGCGCGGTCGCGTAAAGATCGCGAAAGTCCACCGCAAAGGGCAGGTTACCGTTGGCGTCGAGCCGCGTCAGCGCCGGCGGCAAGCCATAAAGGCCGCCTTTCACGCGCCCGCCAAGCACGAAGTGCGCATTGGCGGTGCCATGATCGGTGCCGCCGCTCTGGTTTTCCTTCGGACGGCGGCCGAACTCGCAATAGGTCATCATCATCGTTGAGTCCCATCGTTCGATCTCCTGCATCGCCGTCCTCATCGCGGTCAGCCCTTCGGCCAATTCCTTGAGCAGGCGCTGCTGCGTGCCCTGCTGCCCGCTATGCGTGTCGTAGCCGTTCTGCGTGACTTTAACTACTGCGACGCCCGCCTTGCTCGCGATGACCTGGGCCGCGGTCTTGAATGCGTTGCCGACCTGGGTGTTCGGGAACTCCGTGCGCAAGGCGTAACTGGCGGTAATACTGACCGCCGCCTGACCAACGTCCTGCTCCACCTTCAGGATGTGATTGAGCGCTGGATTGCGCGACGCGCCTGCAGTTCCGGCTAGCTTCGCCTGGCGAAGAAACTGTTCCATGTTCGCAAGCGCGAGCGCGCGCGTGCCGCCGCCACTCAGCGGCCCGAGTTCATTGGAACCTACGACAATGCCATCCGCCGCGTAATTGCGGGGCACGGGTGCATCGGCAAATGCGCGGGACAGCCAGCCATCGCCCAGGTACTCGGTGCTTTTGGACGCCGTATCCCAGATCTCGATCGAGCGAAAATGCGACAGGTTGGCGCCGGGATAACCGACGCTTTGCACCACAGCGAGTTCGCGATTCTGCCAAACGCTCATAAGCGGCTGCAGCGCCGGGTGTAGACCCGTGCTGGCGTCAAGCTGCAATACCTGGTCGCGTGGCACCGCAATTCGGGGGCGCAGAGTGTAATAATCGGCGTCGCCATAGGGCACGACCGTATTGAGCCCGTCGTTGCCGCCTTTCAACTCGACCACGATCAGCAGGTTCTCATACCGGCCGGTTGCGGCGGCGAACGCCGGATTCGGCAGCCAGGCACTGACTGCTGCCGCGCCCAGTGCACTGATGAATTCGCGTCTTTGCATACGGAAATCCTTGCGCCGGTTATTTCAACTGATAGGCCGGATCGAGCACAAGCTGGCGCAGGCCTTCCATGCCCGCTTCTGCGCCCTGAGCATTCACGGGCTCGCCCGCCAGCAAAACCCTGACCGGCGACGCTGCCCCGCTTCGGAATTGCGACTGCCATTTGTCCGGGTCGAAGCGGATCGCGAGCATTGCACGCGCGACGCGCTCGCGTGCTTTCGCTGCATCATTCTGTCCGTCCGCGACCGCAGTCATCACCATGGCCGGCGCGCGCGCCTCCTGGGCGCGGAACAGCCTCTCCAGCAGTTGCTTACGCTGCAGCAGCGTCGCGCTGTTGATCCACGCTTCTCCGCCCGGCCAGCCTTTTACGTTGGGCGGGGCGAACAAGTCCTGGCCGAGCTGACGCGATGCGAGGATGAGAGGCGTAACATCGCCGGTTTCAAATCGAAACTGGCGCAGGGTTCCGACGATCAAATCGACCGGCGACTTGATCAACGCAGCGCGGTTCTGCGCGGCATAGAATGCATCCGAAGTCAGCAGCGCACGCAGCGCGACTTTGACGTTATAGCGATTGTCGCGAAACATGCGAGCAATCCGTTTGACCTCGGAAGGCTCAGGCGTCGGCGACACAAATTCGCGCCAAAGCTTGGCCACGACGAACTCGGCGGTCGGCGGCTGCGCAAGCAGAATATCGAGCACGGCGTCCCCGTCGAAATTGCCGCTGCGGCCGAGAATCGTTTTAATGCCGTCGTCATGGATCAAGGGCCGCATCAGGAATTCGCCGGTGTCGAGATCGATGCTCCAGCCGGTGAAGGCGCGCGCCGCCTCCTTGATGTCGGCCTCGCTGTAGTTGCCCTCGCCAAGCGTGAAAAGCTCCATTACTTCGCGGGCAAAGTTTTCGTTGGGCTGCGCTTTTCGATTCGACGCGTTATCAAGGTAAATCACCATCGCCGCGTCTTTCGACACCTCGTGCAGCAAGTCGCCGAAATAACCGAGCGCGTGTTTGCGCAGGATGAGCTGCTGCCGGTACATAAGAACCGGCGAGCGCACCTTTTGCAGGCTCGACACGAAATGGTTATGCCAGAACAGCACCATCTTTTCGGTGAGCGGCGACGGCGTGGTCAGCATCTCCGTCATCCACCACCTGCGCAACTCGAGGCCTTTCTCGACTTGCTCGCGCTGGGCCAGCTTTCTCTCCTCGTCGCTGAGCGTTCGCAGCCGGCGCGGCGACTCGAAATTATTGATCCACTCCGGCGGCGGAGTGACAATCTTGTAATTTGACGTCCACGCGAGCAGCTGGTCGACCGCCTGGGCGCGACTCAACTTCGCGAACGTCTCGATGTCATCGACGTTGGCGGCAAAACTGGTGCGATTTAAAAGGTGGCGCGCCTCGTCGAATCCCATCGGCGCCGCCGCCTGCACCAGGGCAGGCGCAGTAGTCACCGACACGATTGCCACAACGTTCAGAAACCGCTTAAGCGAGTTAAGAACGGGGAAGTGGCTCATCGGGAATCTAAGTCGGGCTGCGCATCAAAAGGTGGGCAACCTGGCGCCCGGCGTCGGGATAAGCGCTTTTTACCGGCAGCCATGCAGCGAGCACAATTCCAACGATAAACAATGCCCAGTAAAGTAAACGTTCCATTTCATTACGCCCTTACCTGGTTTCCGGCCGCGGGCCATGGGCTGGCGGACACTTAGCCGGATCAGCCTTGCACTCCGCCTGACGCGCCTGCCTGCGCGCCTTCATTTCTTCGCAGCGCTGCGGGTCGCGCTTGCAGCGTTCCTCGAAGCGCGCGCGCATTTCATCACGGCATTTTTGCGGATCCGCCTGGCACTGTTCGCGGCGTGCTTTCATCTTCGCCTTCATTTCTTCGCAGCGCTGCGGGTTGGCCTTACACCGCGCTTCGTGCCGGGCCCGCATTTCTTCGCGGCATTTTTGCGGATCCGCTTTGCACTGCTCGCGGCGCGCCTGCATCTTCTTCTTCATCTCCTCACACTGCTGAGGATCCTGCTTGCAGCGCTCTTCCATGCGGCGCTTCATGGCCTCGCGGTCGACATGCGCGCCTTCGTTCTGACCGCTGACCGTTGCGCCGGGCAGCCCTTGGGCCGATGCCACAGCGCCAAAGCAAAAGCTCCATAGGATTGCGAGCAGAGTTGTCATCAGTCGGCAGGCCAAGGTTGGCTCCCTCGAAGTAAACAGTGCGCGGATACCGCTCTAGCGGCCTTTGTAGATTTCGCGATTGGCGCGATCAAGATCGCGGCGCAGATTTGAGCGCTCTTCGTCCGTCATCCGGCCGTCCGGCCGCCGGTCAGGCTGACGATAATCACGGCGATAGTCGGGTTGCCGGTAATCGCGCTGCGGCGCCTGCCGTTGTTGATAACCGCCCTGGTAACCGCCCTGACGCTGCCCCTGCTGAACTTCGAAGTGGCGGCCGCCGCCGTTATGCCGCCATTGCGCACCGGCGGGCTGAATCGCGGTTACGAGCGCCAGAAGAATCATCATCAGAAAGAATTTCATAAGCCCGGCTCCACGCGGACGCAAGTCAGGACACGCCATCCGCCATTATAAATCTGCTCTGTTCGCAACAATCGCCTGCGCATTGCTCTGGAGTCTTGTAGTGCAGTTGGCGCGCCTGCTATGGTCTCTTCCGCCGATCTGCACAATTCAACTTCCATGCCTTTGCTCCTTGCCGGCGCCTTGCGTCCTCGCGATAATTGCGCGCCATGCAACCGTCATTGCTTCCGCACTCGCAATATCCATGGACTGCATGCTACTCCGCCTATGTAAGCCTGCTGTTAACGGGGGCCGGTTTTTTGTAACAAACTGTGTCAATTTGCCCTGCGGCACGTATTGGCAGAGGCGGGCGCTGGAATTGGCGCCTGCAAACCGCTAGCATGGTACGCGTCCAATCAGGTGGCCCATGACCGATCCCAAAATTCGCATTATCGTCGTCGATGACGACGCGCGCCTGCGCGAACTGCTCAACCGCTATCTGTCCGAGCAGGGCTACAGCGTGCGCGCCGTCGCAGACGGCAACGACATGAACCGCTGGCTCGCGCGCGAACGCTATGATTTGATGGTGCTGGACTTGATGATGCCGGGCGAAGACGGCCTGTCGATCTGCCGGCGCTTGCGCGGGCTGGGCGACAAAATGCCCATCATTATGCTGACCGCCAAGGGCGACGATGTCGATCGCATCGTTGGCCTTGAGGTTGGTGCCGACGATTATCTTCCCAAGCCGTTCAACCCGCGCGAACTCGTCGCCCGCATCCAGGCCGTCCTGCGGCGCGCGCCGGCAACGCAGCCGCCGGGCGCTCCAACGAGCGAGCAGCAGGTGGTCGAATTCGGCGAATTCAACTTCAATCTCGGCACGCGCAGCCTCGCGCGCAACGGCGAGCAACTGCCGCTGACGACCGGGGAATTCGCGCTGCTGAAAGTGCTCGTCCAGCATCCGCGCACGCCGCTGTCGCGCGACAAGTTGATGGAGCTTGCGCGCGGGCGCGAGTTCGGCGCGTTTGACCGCTCGATCGACGTGCAGATATCGCGTTTGCGCAAACTCATTGAAACCGATCCCGCCAAGCCTGCGTTCATCCAGACGGTGTGGGGCTTTGGTTACGTATTCATACCCGACGGCAAGAATGCATGACGCTGGTCCCGCGCAGCTTGCTATGGCGCACGGTATTGCTGCTCGCGGTGTTGATGGTGGCAGGTCATTTTGCCTCGCTCGAAATCTTTCGGGCAGCCGAACGCGAGCCGCGCGCGGTGCAGATCGCGCAGCAGATTGCGAGCGTGGTGAATCTGACGCGCTCGGCGCTCATCACCGCGGACCCCGCCAAGCGCCTCGACCTGCTGCGCGACCTGTCGCAGCAGGAAGGCATCCAGGTCTATGCCGATGCACCCAACGAGCCCGTTGAAGCGCTGCCCGACCGGCCGATCACACGGCTGATTACCCTCGAAGTGCAACGCCGGCTGGGTCCCGACACCCAGCTGCTGGGCACCAGCAACAGCCTGCACGGCGTGTGGGTCAGTTTTAACATCGACGATCTGGAATACTGGGTGCGGCTGCCGCGCGAGCGGATCGAACGCACCGAGCAGTTACGCTGGATCGGCTGGGGCGTAGTCATTCTGCTGTTGTCGATGGTGGGCGCTTTTGCGATCGTCGCGCGCATCAACAGCCCGTTGCGCGAGCTCACGCGCGCAGCAACCGCTATCGGGCGCGGCGAGTTGCCACCGCCGGTCGTTGAAACAGGTCCCGCCGAAGTGCGCACCCTGTCTCGCGCGTTCAATCAGATGGCGAACGACCTGCAGCGTGCCGATGCGGACCGCGCGCTGCTGCTCGCCGGGGTGTCCCACGATTTGCGCACGCCGCTGTCACGCATCCGCCTCGGCGTTGAAATGCTCGACCCCAAAACCGACGCGGGCCTGCGCGACGGCATGGTGCAGGACGTCGAGGACATCGACGCCGTGATCAATCAGTTTCTCGACTTCGCGCGCGTCAGCAGCGAAGCGGGCACGCCGGCGGAACTCGACCTGAACGAGCTTGTGCACTCAGTGGTTGAACGCTACACCCGACAGGGCAAGCGGGTGGTCGCGCATACCGGCGCCGTCCCCAAGCTCAATCTGCAGCCGCTCGCGATGCAGCGCCTGCTGACCAACCTCATCGATAACGCGCTGCGCCACGCCGGCGATGAGGTTGACGTTGCAACGGCAGCCGAACAAGGCCGAGTGCGTGTATCCGTCATGGATCGCGGACCAGGCATACCGGTCGCCGATGCCGCGCGCATGCTGCAGCCGTTCACGCGGCTCAATGAAGCACGCAGCACCGCGGGTTCGGGATTGGGACTCGCCATCGTCGACCGCATCGTCAAGATGCACGGCGGCACGATTCAATTACTGCCGCGCGATGGCGGCGGGCTCGAAGCGCGCATCGAGTTTCCCGCGCTTCGCGCATAAACTTAAGCGCGTCAGCGCCTCACGCGCATCGACGTGTTGCGCAAGCGCAGCGACAAGATGCGGCCGAGCGCGAACAGCAGATCCCGCACCATCACCGGTTCTGCACGGGAAAGTTCCCGGAACCGCTCGTGTGTGAGACACAACAACTCTCCATCGGTTACCGCCCACACGTTCGCCGAGCGCGGTTCGCCATCGAAAAACGATTGCTCGCCGATTACGCTGCCGGCGGCGATTTTGGCGAGCGAAGTAATGCTGATTCCGTCGATGTAGGTAGCGCCCACCTCGAGCGAACCGGCCGCAACGAAATACAGCGAGCGATCGACTACGCCGCGCTGGATGACCACTTCACTTGCCTTGATCCGGCGGGACGTAGTTATCGCCAGGAGCTTGCGCCATTCGACGTCGCCCCATTCGTTCAGCAGCAGGTAATCGCCGCTGTTGCTGCTGTCGGCGGCGTGGCAGCGAAAGGTATCTACGTAAGTATCCATTTCATTCCTGCGCATTGCGGCGAACGCCCATTATACGGCCGCGCCAGCCGAAAACTGCTAGCATGGAAGCGACATATTAACGAGTCGAGGAGCGCATCGTGAAGGCAGCTTTTATCGCCGCAAACATCCTGGTTGCGGGTGCCGCGGCAGTTTCCGCGGCCGACCGGGACTCGCAGATCAATATCATTTTTTCGGCCGAAAATGCGACCTGTACCGCATGGCTGAAATCAGCCGACAACAAGCTGGTCCGCCAGCAATATGAAATCTGGTCACGCGGCTTTACGTCGGGCTACAACTACAGCACGCCCGCACGCCAGGTCAAAGTCGGCGCATTTCCAAGCGGCGAGGATTTATACAAGTATTTCGATCAATTCTGCCGCGACAACCCGCAGCAGAGTTTTGTCGCCGGCGCCATTCAACTCGTTGAACAACTGGCGGATTCGGCGGCGAAGCCAGCGGCGCCGGCGCGCAAACCCGCAGCGAAGTAGCTCAATCCGCGAGCGGCCAGCGGGCGATGACGCGGTAAATCACACGGCGGCCGTCGTGCGCGGACTCGATCAGCGTGAAATCGCGCACCCGCCACTCGAAGTCGAGCGGCGTCGATTCTGCCGGGGCGCGCGCGTCGCGGATCAGCGTGACGTGCGGCTGATAGTCGCGCTGGTCATATCGGATGCCCGCCGCGGCGATCACGGCTTCCAGCGCTTTCACGAGGTTGCCCAAGGGCTCCGGCGTCACGAGCGGGGCCGCCCATACGATGCGGTTATGGCGCCAATAGCGCACGTGGCCGAATTGCAACGTAAACGCGGGGAGGTCGAGCGGCGCGGCAGCCGCCTTGAGCGCGGGGAGTTCCGGCTCGGCAACGTTGCCGACGAAGACCAAGGTCTGATGCAAGTTTTCGCGCCGCATCAGGCGGCCGCCAGTGCCCGGCTGCGTGGCTTGGGCCACGCGAAAAAGCTCGTTCCGGATGCCCTCGTCAGGCCACAATGCAAAAAACAGGCGCGGCATCGACCGCAACTTTGCCGGGGATCAATCCGTAGGCTTCTTGTTCGGCGCGATCAGCACGATCGCTTCAGCCGCAATTCCTTCCTCGCGGCCGGTAAAGCCGAGTTGTTCGGTGGTCTTGGCTTTTACGTTGACGTCATCCGTGGAAATTCTGAGGTCTGCCGCGATATTCGCAACCATGGCGGCAATGTGAGGCGCCATGCGCGGCTGCTGCGCGATGATAGTCGAGTCGACGTTCACTACATGCCAGCCCCTGTTCGTGACCATGGCGGATGCCTCGCGCAGCAATTGCCGGCTGTCCACCCCTTTATAACGCGCGTCGCTGTCCGGAAAATGTCGGCCGATGTCGCCCAGTGCCGCGGCGCCTATCAGCGCATCGCAAATCGCATGCAGCAGCACGTCCGCGTCCGAGTGGCCGTCGAGCCCGCGCTCGTGCGGAATTGTCACGCCGCCGATGACGAGCTTGCGCCCGGCTTTCAGTGCATGCGCATCGAATCCCTGCCCTATTCTCATAATTGGAGCCCCTAACACAGTGAAACGCGCGATGCGCTGTCACGATTTTCGCTCAGGGCTAGGCGAAAGTCCTGCGGCTTAGTCATTCTAAGCAAGGGACTTTCAACGACGCGGCGCCGTGACTCGTTAGCCGCAGGCCCGTTTGCGGGAACGGTGACGTGGCTCCCGTGATCGCGATGCGCCGCACGGCTCCCGTCTCCGCCCCACAAACAGAATCCTTTCGCCGAGATCCGGGAGCTACAGGCGAAAACTCGTGCCAGCCCGAAGGGTTGCAGCCAGAATCGGCGGCGCACCGCAGCGCGGAGCAAGGATCGGCGCAACGCGGAGCAGGGGCCCCATCTATGGGGATGCGACCGTGTAGCCGATCGTGGGCGCATATCGCCGATCCCATGCGCGTCTGCGGGGTCAGATCCCAAGGGGTCCCTCTTCCGCCCTCCGACGCGCCCCATCGATGGGGATGCGACCGCGGAGGTGTGCGTGGATCGCGTGGATTCGGTGCGCTTCTCGTCACGCTGCAGGGTCGCATCCAAGCACACAACGCTTGGAACCTGCTCCGCCCTCCACGCGACGCTGCGTTGCTCGTCTCGGCAATATGAATGACTATTGCCTTCACCGGGCGCCTTGCCCTCACCAATTCTGGCTGCAACGCACACGTGTTTCATTGTGTTAGGGGCTCCGTTCCATGCTGTGCAGAACCGTTTCAGCCAGCGCGAGATCCTGCGGATACGTTATTTTGAGATTGCGGCTGTCGCCGTGCACGAGCTTCGGCCGCAAGCCCAGGCGCTCCACCGCCGCCGCCTCATCCGTGGCGGCCGCCGGCTCGACCGCGCGCAGCGCCTCAAGCAGCAACCGGTAGCGAAACATTTGCGGCGTTTGCGCCTGCCATAGATTATCGCGCGGTTGCGTGCTGACCACGTACGCGTCGGCCTCGCCGCGCTTCAAAGTATCGACGACCGGCAGCGCGAGCAACCCGCCGGTCGGTTCGCCCCGCACGGTTTCGATCAGGCGCTCGAGCGTTTCGAGCGCAAGACACGGCCGCACGGCGTCGTGCACCAGCACCCAGTCGTCTGCATCAATCTCGTCACGCGCCGCGAGCAAGCCGTTGAAGACGCTCTGCGCACGCGTATCGCCGCCGCAATAAAGCGGCAGCAGGCGCGGGGCGAAGGCTGTCCAGTCGTGTTGCTTAAAATAACTGTCCCCCGGCGCGAGCACGACGATGACACGGTCAATGGCGGCGTGCCGCCACAAATTGCGCACTGCGTGATGGAGCACGGGCCGGCCGGCGAGCGAGAGATACTGCTTGGGCTGCGCGCCCCCCATGCGGGAACCACTACCGGCAGCCGGTATCAAAGCAAAAAGTCTGGTCATTCCAAGAGCCGGCCTGAGGATGAGCGGGGATTGTAGCAGCACTGCCCTCGGCCTTTTCGCGCGCAAAGAAGCGTGTCGCGCTCGAAAGAATGCACGGCGCCCCACATCTGGCTGCGGTCCTGCAAGGACTATAATTGATCGATACCAGCGAGAGGCCCGAACGATATGAGCAGCATACGTCCTGCCGCAGTGGCGGGAACGTTTTATCCCGCTTCAGCCGGCGTGCTTGCGCGCGACGTCGAAGCGCTCCTTGCCCGCGCTGCCGACAGCGCAACCGGCCAGCCCGCGCCCAAAGCGATCATAGCGCCGCATGCCGGCTACATTTACTCCGGCCCTGTCGCGGCCACTGTTTATGCGCGGCTCGCATCTTCCCGCGGCAGCATTAAGCGCGTCGTGTTGCTGGGGCCCGTGCATCGCGTGCCGGTGCGGGGACTGGCGCTGCCCGCGGCCGAATCGATGGCTACACCACTGGGCAATATTGCGATAGACGCGGCAGCTGTCATTGCATTGAAACAGCTGCCGCAAGTCACGGTAAGCGCCGCTGCGCACGCGCTCGAACACTCGCTTGAAGTGCATCTGCCGTTTCTGCAACAGGCGCTCGGCGAATTTTCGCTCGTGCCGCTGGCGGTCGGTGACGCTACCGCGAATGAAGTCGCACAGGTTCTTGACATGCTGTGGGGCGGCGACGAAACACTGATCGTCATCAGTTCGGATTTGTCGCATTACCTCCGTTACGACGATGCGCAGGCAGTCGATCGCGTCACTGCACAATCAATACTCGAAATGCGTCCGACAATCTCGCACGAGCAGGCGTGCGGCGGCACGCCCGTAAATGGACTGCTGCAAATTGCACGCCGGCGCGGACTCAAACCTGAACTGCTCGATTTACGCAATTCGGGCGATACCGCCGGCGACCGCGATCGCGTGGTGGGTTATGGCTCGTTTGGTTTTTACGAAGCGAAGCCCGCCAAGACGATGGACGAAGTGGAAGCACGCGCTGCCTTATATGGAAATGATCCCCATGCCGTGCCAGCCGGCGCGGGGAAAGTTTTGCTGCCGCTGGCGCGTGCCGCGATTGCCGCTGAACTCGCGCTGCCCGTAACTGCCGTTGAAGACGACGCGCAATGGCTAGAACGACCGGGCGCTTCTTTCGTGACACTGACGAAACACGGCGAACTCCGCGGCTGTATCGGCACACTTGAAGCGCACCGCGCGCTCGGCGCCGACGTCAAGGCCAATGCAATCGCCGCCGCATTTCGCGACCCGCGGTTTAAACCTGTGACGGCGGCAGAGTTTCCTGACATACGAGTCGAAGTCTCGGTGCTGTCGCCCGTCGAGCGCATGACCTACACCGATGAAGCCGACGCGCTCGCCCAGTTGAGACCCGGCGTCGACGGGGTCATTCTGCAATATGGCTTCCATCGCAGCACCTTCCTGCCGCAGGTGTGGGATGACTTTTCTGATGCCCGCGTATTCATGGGTCACTTGAAGCACAAGGCCGGTTTGCCGCCGGACTTCTGGGATCCATCGCTCGTGCTTTCCCGCTACACGGTGACGAAATGGCGCGAGGACGCGCAGACATGAATTACGCAGGTCGCTGGTGGCATATGCTCGACGACGGCCGCATGCAATGCGACCTGTGTCCGCGCGACTGCCGCCTGCATGAGGGCCAGCGCGGCGCGTGTTTCGTGCGCCAGCGTGGCGCGGGTGAAAACCGCGATCAGATGCTGCTCACAACCTACGGCCGCTCATCCGGCTTCTGCATCGATCCTATCGAGAAAAAGCCGCTCAACCATTTCTATCCCGGCTCGAGCGTGCTGTCGTTCGGCACCGCCGGCTGCAACCTCGCATGCAAGTTTTGCCAGAACTGGGACATCAGCAAATCCAAAGACATGGACCGGCTGGCCGATCAGGCGAGCCCTGCTGCAATTGCAGACGCCGCGGTCGCGCACGGCTGCAAGAGCATCGCGTTCACGTACAACGATCCGGTCATCTTCGCCGAGTACGCGATGGATGTCGCCGACGCTTGCCGGGCGAAAGGCATTAGCACCGTCGCCGTGACCGCTGGCTATATTCACGCGGGGGCGCGCCGCGATTTCTACGCGAAGATGGACGCCGCGAATGTCGATCTGAAAGCGTTCACCGATGAGTTCTACTTCAGGCTGTGCGGCGCGCGTCTCCAGCCGGTGCTCGACACGCTCGTCTACCTCAAGCACGAAACCAGCGTCTGGTTTGAAATTACGACGCTGCTGATTCCGGGCAAGAACGACTCGATCGAAGAAGTCACCGCAATGTGCGCGTGGATAATGCGCGAGCTTGGGCCCGACGTGCCGCTGCATTTCACGGCCTTTCATCCCGACCACAAAATGACTGACATCTCTGCGACGCCGCCGGCGACTCTGACGCGTTCGCGGAAAATCGCGCTGGACGCGGGCTTGCATTACGTCTACACGGGTAACGTGCACGACCTCGACGGCGGCACGACGTACTGCCCGCAATGCACGACTCCGCTGATCGTGCGCGACTGGCACCAGATCAAGGCTTACAAGCTGACGCCCGAAGCAAAGTGCCCGCAGTGCGCCACGACCATCGCCGGCGACTTCGAACTTTTTGAAGGCCAGTTCGGCCGCCGGCGCATTCCGCTCGCCATCAACCGGCGAGGCGCATGACGGCAGCCGGACGGCGCGCGGCACTGACGCTTTTGATGTTTGCCGCCCTGACGGTGGCGGCGCAGGCACAACCCTTCCCTAATCGTCCCATCCGTCTCATCTCGCCCTATCCGCCCGGCGGCGGCAACGACGTGCTGGCGCGCCTGATCGCGGATAAGTTGGGCGACGGACTTGGTCAGCGCGTCATCGTAGACAACCGCGCCGGCGCCAACACGATCGTCGGCACCGAGATCGTCGCCAAGTCGGCGCCCGACGGCCACACGCTCGTGCTCGTGCCCAACAGTTTTGTGACGAACGTAGGGTTCTACGCGAAGCTGCCGTACGACACCGTGCGCGACTTCGCGCCGGTTGCGCTCGTTGCGCTGTCGCCGCAAATGCTGGTCGTGCATCCATCCTTACCCGCAACCAATGTCAAAGAACTGATCGCGCTCGCGAAAGCGAAGCCCGGCTTTTACAGTTATGGCAGTTCGGGCAACGGCTCGGTCGGCCATCTGGCGATGGCATTGTTCGACATGATGGCCGGCGTCAGGACGGAACACATCGCATACAAAGGCACCGCACCCGCCGTCACCGAACTGCTGGGCGGCCAAATACCGCTCATGATGTCATCGATGCTCTCCGTCCTGCCGCATGTCAAAGCCGGTAAATTGCGCTTGCTGGCGGTCACGACTTCGAAGCGCTCGCCCGCGGTGCCCGATGCGCCGACGATTGCGGAATCGGGGGTTCCCGGATACGAAGCAACTTTATGGTATGGATTGGTTGCGGCTGCACGCACGCCGCCCGCCGTGCTCGACAAACTGAGCAGCCAGGTCGACAAAACGCTGCGCGATCCCGACATCATCGAAAAACTTTCCCGGCAGGGCGTCGAACCCTATTACTACGGCCCGCAGGAATTCGCCATGCGCGTGCGCGCCGAAATTCCGAAGTGGGCAAAGGTGATCAAGGATGCAGGCGTGCGCATCGAATGAGCGCGTTATTCCCGGCACTGACCACCGCACTTTTGACCGCCGCATTCAGCCCCGGCGCCGCCGCCGCGGATTTTCCGGCACGCCCGTTGCGCATGATCGTTCCCTACGGGGCGGGCGGTAACGCCGATATCATGGCGCGGCTCGTCGCCCAGCGCCTGAGCGAGAACCTTGGTCAGCAGGTCGTCGTCGACAATCGAGCGGGCGCGAGCGGCATCATCGGCACCGAACTCGCGGTCAAAGCGCCGCCCGACGGCTATTCGATAGTTCTCGTCGCCAGCTCCCTCGCCACCAATCCGAGTCTCATCAAAAACCTGCCGTATGACGCGAACCGCGATCTCGCTCCTATCACGATCATCGGCTCAACCCCGCTGATCCTCGGCGCTTATCCGGGGCTCGCTGCATCGACGGTCAAGGAACTCGTGGCGCTCGCGAAGGCGAAACCGGGCCAGTTGAATTACGCTTCATCCGGCGCAGGTTCGCCCGCCAATCTTGCCGGGGCGCTGTTCAACTACATGACGGGCGTCAACATCGTTCATGTCACGTACAAAAGCACGGCGCAGGCGGCGACCGACGTACTCGGCGGCCATGTCCAGATGTTTTATCCCAGCATGACGGCAGCGCTGCCGCACGTGAAGAGCGGCAAGCTCAAAGCGCTCGGCATGACGGCGCTCACGCGCTCGCCGCTCGCGCCTGACATTCCGACCGTATCGGAGTCGGGCATTTCCGGTTACCAGGCCAATATCTGGAACGGAATCCTCGCGCCCGCCGCAACGCCGCGCGCGCTGATCGTGCGCCTCAACCAGGAACTTGTGCGCGTGCTGGCAGCGCCGGAAACCCGCGAACGCTTCGCCGCTGCCGGCGCAGATGCTGCGCACAGCACGCCTGAAGAATTTCGCGCGTTCATTGCGGCTGAAGAAAAAAAGTGGGCGAAAGTGGTCCGCGAAACAGGCATACGCGTCGATGCCGAACGCTGATCGCGGTTCGTACGCCGTTCATTCCGGCAGCATCACCGCAAGATCGGTCAGTGTTCGCCCTGCCAGAATTTGCCGTCGAGTTCCGGCGCAAATTTTCCGTCGATCAGCACGTACAGCATTTTGACTTCTTTGCCGGAGCGATTGCTCCAGGCATGGCTGGTTCCCCGCTGTATGACGACGTCTCCGGCTTTCAGGTGGACGTCGCCGTCATCGAGCAGCAGCGTGATCTCACCTTCCAGCACAACCGCATAGTCGACGGTCTCGGTTCGATGCATCATCGGATGGCGCCCGCCGCGGCCGTACGTCGATGCGTCTTTCGCGCCGCTCTTTCTGAACAGCTCGCGCGCCTGTTCGGGCGTCAGCTTGCGTGTCTCTTCGGCTTCCGGCGGCACAACGGAAATGCGGAACACGGTGCCCGACGGAGGCGGCTGGAGCGAACGCGGGCCGGTCGTCGGCTCAGGCTCGATCGCGCCGATCGGCGCCGGACTTGCATGGGTCTTCCACACTTCAAACGAAAGTTGTCCGGGACGAATCGGATTGCCGTGCACTGTCGGCACCGGCCCATCGGACAGGACGATTGCTTTACCGTTGGCGTCGTGGCCCGTCACCACTCGTCGAATCTGCGTCATTTGTTTCTTTCGTTAATAAAAATTCCGCCGCGGCGCGGATCACTGTGGCTTGATGCCGGCCGCCTTGATTACTTTCGCCCACTTCACCGTTTCGGATTTGATGTATTCGGCAAATTCTTCCGGCGCACTGCCCACGACTTCGAGTCCTTCGGCCGTCATGCGCTCCTTGAGGTCGGCCGCACGCAGGGCGCGCAACGCTTCCTGGTAAAGCCGATCGACGACCGGACGCGGCGTAGCGGCCGGCGCCAGCAGGCCGAACCACTGCGTCGCTTCATAGCCGGGCACACCAGCTTCCGCAATGCTCGGCACGTCGGGCAGCGCCTGAGCGCGCTTCGCGGTGGTGACTCCCAGCGCGCGCAAGCGGCCTGCTTTGATGTACGGCATCGCCGTCGGCAGGCTCGGATAATTCGCCGCGATCTCGCCCGCGAGCTGGCTGATGATACTCAAGCCGGAACCTTTGAACGGCACGTGCACCATGTCGACGTGCGCCAGCGTCTTGAACAATTCGGCCGACAGATGCGGGCTGGTTCCCATGCCGGCCGAGCCGAAGGTGAGACTGCCGGGTTTTGCTTTCGCGAGTGCGATCAACTCCATCACCGTTCTGGCCGGCACCGAAGGATGCACGATCAGCACGTTCGGCCCGGATACGGCTTGCGAAATCGGTGCAAAATCGCGCAGCGCGTCGTAAGGAACCGTCGCGTACATGCTTGGATTGATTGCGAGCGTCGACAGCCCCATCAGCAACGTGTAACCGTCGGGCGCACTTTTGGCGACCGCGTCGTTGCCGATGATGGTGCCCGCGCCCGCCCGGTTCTCGACGACGACTTGCTGGCCCAGCTGCTCGGTCAGCTTGTGCGCGAGGATGCGCGCGACGATATCGCTGCCGCCGCCCGGCGATGACGGCACAACCAGCTTGATCGCGCGGGCCGGATAATTTTGAGCGAGGACATGCGGCGCGCTGCATATCAGCAAGGCCGGCACAATCGCCGCGCGATATCGAGTCATGACTGCTCCCTCACTTGAAAAAGCCGGAAGCAACTATACGTTGCTTACTCTGCCAGTCCAACCACCGCGGCCAGGGCAGGAAGTCGCCTGAATCGGCTGGCTAATCGCCTGTATAATCTCCGCCTTTTGTAGTTTTCAGAATGCTGATGGAAGCACAGCCGCCCGGCCACAAGACCCGGGTCGGCCCGTATCACGGCTCGGCTGACGCGCTCGCGCTCGCCGAACTGGCGGCCAAAGTGCGTCCGCTGCTCGTGATAACCGCGACCGCCGGCGACGCGCAACGCCTGCTCGAGGAAATTCCGTACTTCAATCCGGCGCTGAAAGTTCACCTGTTGCCGGATTGGGAAACGCTGCCCTACGATAGTTTTTCTCCACATCACGATCTGGTATCCGAGCGTCTCTCGACCCTGTACCAGATTACGCAACAGACGTTTGACATCGCCATCGTCCCCGTGACGACGGCCCTCTACCGGTTCGCACCGATCGAATATCTGGCTGGACGCACGTTTTTCTTCAAGCAGGGCGAGAAACTTGCGTCGGACGAACTGCGCAAGCAATTCTTTCCAGCACAGTGGGATCCGAAGCTTGGAATTCACGTGACTTGAAGTCGCGGC